>PJEL010000650.1_pt1 | contig 40495 bp, 53 predicted proteins | sample 1853271 | NCBI WGS metagenome assembly PJEL01 (sample SAMN08108733, study PRJNA415343) | Invertebrate metagenome, whole genome shotgun sequencing project. | host: Globobulimina | place: Sweden: Gullmar Fjord | collected 2015-08
CCAACGCCAACGCCAACGCCAACGCCAACGCCAACGCCAACGCCAACGCCAACGCCAACACCAACGCCAACGCCAACGCCAACGCCAAACCCTGGGATCTTGGAAACTTTTACGGTTCAAGGGAAAGTCTTCACACGTCAACAGTTAGAAGAAGCTGGGTGGAACGCGACACAGATTGCGGGACTCAAATAAAACCTCGCGATCCGATAAAAAACGTCCGCACGGATCGCGAGTCGCGGACACCTATACCGACAGAGAAGGAGCCACTGTGGCCGGATATAGAACGAGAAAACCAAAACCCGTGAACGTAAAATGCGGATGCGGGAATGTTTTTAAAATACGACAGGGACATTCCGCGAGATGTATCATCTGTGAGAGATCACATTCCGTCCCGGCTGCTGAAAAAGTTTTACAAGTCAACAATTGAAAACGTCCCGGCCCATTAATTATTTTTTACCGGCCAGTAAACCGCCCCGGGTCGGGGCTCAACGGCGGCCCTGAAAGGAACTAAATGTTTATCCCAAAACCCCCACCCACACCGTCAATAGATTTTGAAACATACTCCGAAGCCGGGTATGTTTGGAACGGCCGGAAATGGAAATCAGTGGTCACCTCACCCCCGCACGGGCTTGGCGCTGTGGGAGCTGTGGTGTACACGGAGCACCCCTCCGCACGAGTCATATCCCTTGCGGTCGATATGAAAACGGGGAACCGTTCGGAATTATGGATTCCTTGCATAGAGCCGCCCGAACAGCTATTTCGACACATCCGAAACGGTGGTCAAGTGATGGCCTGGAATTGCGCTTTTGAATATTATGTTTGGAAAAACATATGTTGCGCACGTCTGGGGTGGCCCGAGTTACCTTTCGAACAACTAGTCGACCCGATGGCACGCGCGGGGGCGTACAGCTTCCCTGGTAAGCTGGCGGATGCGGCGAAAGCGATAAAAGCACCCGTCCAAAAATTAACCGACGGGATGCGATTAATCAATAAATTCAGCAAACCGAGGAATCCCACAAAAAATAACCCTTACAGATATCACGACCCTTTATCAGATCATATCGATGGGCCAAAATTTTATGAATACAACATGATTGATGTTTCGGCCGAGATAGCGGTCGGCAACCTATGCCCCCCATTATCCGCCGCTGAAACCGAGATCCGACAACTCGACCAACGAATCAACGTTCGGGGTGTCGCGGTGGATCAATTGGCGCTACAGTCCTGTATCGCGATAGTCGGACAGGTTTCAGATAAATTAAATGAAGAACTCCGGGAAATCACGGAGGGTCGAGTCCCTTCTGCGGCTAAACTGAAAATTCTTAAAGAATGGCTTGAAGATGTCCACGGGGTTAAAACTGATAGTCTGAAGGCGGAAGTCATAGACGCGTTGCTCGACAGCGGCAAACTCCCACCAATACCCCATAGAGCCCTTGAAATAAGATCAATCCTGTCGGCGGCGAGCGTAAAAAAGTTATACAGCATATCGAGACGCCTCGGTCGAGAGGGTCGGCTTTTTGATCTATTCGCATATTACGGGGCGTTGATGACGGGGCGTTGGGCTGGTCGAGGGCCACAGCCTCAAAACCTGCCGAATTCCGGGCCGGATGTGTACGCGTGCCCTGAATGTGGGACTTACTACGGCATAAAAAATATATTTTGTCCGATTTGTGCAGCACCTTTGCCACAGGGGAAGCCTGAGGAATGGAGTTGGAAAGCTGTAGAGAGTACGTTAAAACTCATAAATCTTCGACATTTGGAATTATTGGAGAATGTATTCGTCGACCCCCTTGAAGCTATTTCGGGGTGCCTACGGGGTTTATTCATAAGTGCCCCGGGAAAGGATTTCATCAGTTCCGACTTCAGCGCGATTGAGGCTGTCGTTTCAGCGTGCGTCGCTGGAGAACAGTGGCGCGTTGATGTTTTTAACGATCACGGAATGATATACGAAATGTCTGCAAGCATGATTTCCGGTGTTCCGTTTCAGGAATTCATCGACCACAAAGAGCGAACCGGGAACCACCACCCCCTACGGAAAAAACTCGGTAAAATCGCGGAGCTCGCTTCGGGATATCAGGGGAGCGTCGGGGCTTGGAAAAAATTTGGGGCTGACAAACATATCGGATCAGATGAGGAGATACTGAAATCAGTACGACAATGGCGAACCGCTTCCCCGAACATCGTAAATTTGTGGTACGGGCTTGAAAATGCTGCCCGATTCGCGATTCAGAACCCCGGAAAATCATACAAATACCGTGGAATTGAATACTGTATGGACGCTGAGAAAGATGTATTAAAATGTAAATTGCCGTCGGGTAGATTTTTACATTATCATGAACCAGTTTTGGTCCCAGATGTTACCCCGTGGGGTAAATCCGTTTTAAAAATAACTTTCATGGGTTATGATAGTTTTTCTAAATCTTGGAAACGTCTCGAAACATATGGGGGGAAACTCACGGAGAATGCGATCCAGGCTATATCGCGCGATATCCTCGCATTCGCCATGGTTAATCTGGAAAACGCCGGGTATGATATTGTACTGCACGTACACGATGAAGTGATATCCGAGATCCCTGAGGGATTTGGAAGTATTGAAGAATTTGAAAGCATAATGGCGATCATGCCTCCATGGGCCGAAGGTTGGCCGATCCACGCTGCCGGGGGGTGGCGCGGGAAACGATATAGGAAGGATTGATATGCAATCAATACAGGGAATTAAAAATTTTAACATAAACGGAGGTGGGTTTTGAAGATTAATCTTGAAAATAATGAACGATTGATACTGCTCAGATTCATAAGGGGTGAATTACAGAAAAGGCATACAGTTAATAAATACACAATTTTGTTAACGCTGAAAGATAAACTCATTGCGGCCAAACCGGTTAAACCACACGGGTATAAGGAGCTCGGTTAAAATGAATCTGAATAACATATTAAATTTCGACACAGCTGTATCACGGATAAGGGAAACTATTAAAACTGACGACCCTTCAAAATCTTCTTTTGAAAACTACGCGCGAGCCCAAAAACGTTTCGATGAATTTTGGCATGCTGTTAAAGGCCTGGACGCAAATAATCGAAATTACGCGCGAATTCGACTCGCGGCGATAATACTGGAAGGATTGGAATAAAAAAAACGCCCATCCGGTGCAAATCACAAAACACACGAATAGGCGTCAACACACTCCAAAGGTTTTTAACTTTTGAATTTTAAAATCACAACAGCGATAATTTGGAGCACGGCGAATCCCCCCGCTACCTTGACAGCCAGTTGGTTCAAATCTTTCCGAAAATTCAACAAGCTTTCTGCGAGCCTGTCTTTTACCTCTTCCACTTTTTCAACCCCTTTATCAATTTTGTTGTATATGCGGATATTTTCCGCTTTTTGATCTTTAATCTCACTCGCGAGTGATTTAATTTGTACCTCATGCGCTTTACAGTATGTCAAACACGTCCCCCTCTATGTCGCTAAATTAATTCCATATTTTCGGAAAGTGTTTCCGGTCACGCCGTCGAAATCGATTTTTTCATTAAAGGAATGTATTTCGATTTTGAAGTCAACCTCGTGAGCCTCTTTCATACGTTTTTCAACATCACCCATGGCGTCGTCGATAACGGTGTTCAACCTCGTGGCATCTTTACAGTCGGCTTGCGCCGCAAACGTGTAATGCCCGTTCGAGTTTATACCTTTGTTTTGAAAAAATTCGCTCTTTGCTTTTTGGGCATCGATCACAGGGGCCTGTAAACTGTGGCGGAGCCGTTTCGCCCCAACTGTTACGGAGTCCAACGTTTTTCCGATCGCCTGCATAACGTCGAATTTCAGCGCCGGGGTTCTAAGCGCTGTTTCGCAAGCGTCAAATATTTCGAGGGCCTGTTCCTCTGTAAATTTTTTTTCTTTTTCCATCATTTCCCTTTGGTTTATGTTTAGGGGTTTGAAAACCCCTCATATAATTGGGAGAACATGTAAGTGCCATTAATCTCCCATACTAAATACCCTATTTTTGGGCCAATATCTCTGGCAGTGGTCGTAGCCTTAGACCCAACAAGACTGCAAGACTCGTTACCGATTGCCAACTTTGATGTATCAAAAGTCATATTATAAGCTGTTACACTGTCGATGGTGCCACCGCCATACGGTTGTACACCTTTATAAATGCAACGGGAATAACCAATTAGAGTGCCATCTCTGCAAAACTTAGAACCGCCGATAACATCCCCTGCTACAGGTGTCAATGGATCGTCATTGCAGTATTCTATCAATGGGCCGTCAGCAAGGTTGCTTAATGTCACATTCGCGGCCGAATCAATAGTAAACCTGTCGGTATCTACAATTAAAGATGTGTCATTAATTTTTAGTCTAGTCCCCAAAACATTATCAAGCTCAGTTTGTATGTGGAAACTAGCATCATTGGCACTTGTCGCATATCCTTGACATCCTGCTAATACCCTTCCCTGGATTCCAAATGCAACCCCTCCACCACGCCCCACCGCATATGTGAAGTTCTCATCAATTAAATTAATATACCTGGCATCACCATCTAACGTTGCATTCCCTGAAAAATGATAGTATGACTGCGGAGACGCGATTCCAAACCCAATATTTCGACTAGCACCGTCTACAAACAATGCGGGAGTTGCACTATTCCCATATATAATAGTGTCCTTGCCGGCTTGTGAGCTGTTTACTGTTAGAGAGCCGTCCAGAGTGGCGTCTCCTACTACATGAAGTTTGGCAGCTGGGGTTTGCGTTCCGATTCCAATGTTGTGGTTGTTTAATATAGTAAATGCGTAACTTGAACCTGTTCTGTCATATATAGAAAAATCTGTTGTTCTAGCATACCATTCCCATTTTCTATCAGTGTTCTCCCATCGTAGTACTGCTTGGCCGGCTGTCGCTGAACCTATATATACATTACCCTCTACATCAAGCAAGGTTTCTGGTGTTGATGTGCCTAGCCCAACTCTTCCGCTTGATCCCTGAACAAACAAGGCTGGAGTTGCACTATTACCGTAAATAATAGTGCTCTCGGCGGCTTGCGAACTGTTGACGGTTAACGCTCCGTTCAAAGAGCTATCTCCCAAAACATCAAGTCGGACGCTCGGTACAAGTACACCCAACCCCGTGAACCCTGTCGAACCGACCGAGCTGATTGCCGGTATCGAAACGTGATCCCCCCACACTGTGAGATTCCGTCCAACCTGTTTTCCGGAATTTAAAACGGTTGAACCCAGAGTGTAGAATGCGTCTACACGGGCATTTTTATCTTTACCTAAAAACTTCACGGTTTCTGAAGAGTAATTTTTACCTCCGGTCATTTTCCAACCGAGATCGGAGTCAGTGACAGATTCAAAACACCATTCACCATCCACCAACGTCGTGACCGAGGTCGCGTCAATTTCATATACTCTTACCGGCGTAGGCGCCATACATATTCCTTTTTTTTAAAACGATGTAACAGGTGATAAACTTTTTATTTCAAGTTGTATTTTCCGCCCATTATCTAATAATATAGTATTTTGTACATAAAAATTTAAAGTGTTTAAAAATGTGATACCTTTATACGTCCCCACCAGCGCCACGATGTCCCCTTCTTGAAACTGGGTGGCTTTCGAAACACGCGAATAGTAATCCGTGTCCAATGTTAAAGATACAAAAAAATGATTCTCCGCTTGATCTGCGGCTTTTATCTCTGCCAGCCTCCGGGCATCATCACCACGATATATATAATCTGATTCTATAACAAGGGGTTTTTTCCGGTCACCGTAGAAATCCTCGCGAGCCTCTTTCATGGTCCGACCTGAAGGGAGTTCGTAGTCATGGGGAATCGTGTACGTTTTTTGATATTCTCCAGTATCGTTATTTCTCGCGTATTTCACCGTAATATCGTTAAATAATAAATCCGTCCCCGTGTGATTGATACGCATTAATTTCGTTTCGGAAGATGCTACAAAACAAACATCTTGGATATCTATGAGAGTCGCCGTCGGGGTGTCGTTATATATCTTATATAAATTTATAATGTCGATCAACCCTGCGGCAGTTTTAATTATCTGGAAATTATACTGGGATAATATTTCGGATATGAATTCCCATCCGTTTTTTTGATCATCGTCAACGCCATATGAAAATAATACTTCCGGGATATCGCCTGTAAAATTACCCACAGTATCACTGTAAATTCTTTCGGTTTGCCAATTCCCCGTAAATTCAACGTCAGTATAATTCAATTCGTTTTTCAGCAATGAAGCCCCTACGTCAACGGGATTTTTACACAGGAGTGTAGATCGCGACACGTCTCCAGTGATATTCGTCACCTCGTCCACAGAACGGGCCTTTACCGATCCGAACAGGGGTTCCTCTTCGAAATTCAGCATGAACTCGGCCCACAAAGCTAAATTGTGTATCCTGTTGGTCAGGAGGCAGTATGTTGCGGGTGTTGCGACTGCTTCTCGTAAAAAATAGAAAGTATTAAAAAGTTTCCATTTTTTATTTAAATCTTGTAGATTAGACATTTCAAAATTGGACTCAATCGGCGTTCCCAAGAGTTCTCGCTCTGCATTGAAAGTGCAGTTCAAGTCCAATCTCATTTCCCGCACATCTTCAACACTGTCGCGATATACCGCGTCATGATCTTCGTCGGTCTCATCAATGAGGGATTGTATGACCCCCACGCCGGTTCCACTATCAGTGATATCATCCCCGACGTTAAAAACTGCATCTTTACTCAGATCATGTATAGACATCCACGGGTGTGAAATTTCATCAAGGTTTATCTCAAATATCGTCCCGGTCGCACCAGTTTGGGTGTCTGTCAGCACTAATCCCGCTTCGAAATTTGTCGGGTATGGTTGAAAATATATCTTAACGATACCCCCATAACTGTTATATTCATAATACCCCTTAGGCAATCCCTTGCCGGGTAATAGTCCCTCGTCAGGATATACCTCTTTTTTTGTATACCTATTGTACAGTGTCGGGGTTCCGGAGGCATCTATTATAGGTGTGCCTTTATAAAGCGCGACTGCATCACCCTCTGCGTAATTAAAAAAATCAGGCATATTCTCTGCGATGTCTGGGGACAATAAAAATGTATCCGAATATGTTGTCGAAAAATCAACCGGAGTTGCATATGGGGGGGCTGCATCGTATGTTAGATCATTATCAACACACAATCTACCATTATTCCCGATATACCACGCTATTGTCGGGATACTGCGCTCTATATATGGGAAATGAATGTCACAGGAAATGTAACAAAAACCATTTGCGTCGCCGCTACCTGAGAGATCCATCCTGACCTGCATCTCCCAGAATGTTGTCGGATCTTGGCTGTGCGCGTTTTCGATAGCGCCACCGGCCGCAGTAACGTTGTGGATATTCGAAATGTCGAGCGCGTCTCCCGCTAAGTTTTTCTGTGTCCCGAATTCACTATTGAAGTGGAAATTGGACATAGCTTTCGGGGAGAACTTTTCCGAAAAATATAAATAATTTTTTGCCGACAATTTTGCGGCTTGAAAAATTGGAGTCTCGTTTGCGTGTGTCGTGATTGTTGTCCCGTTGTAACCTCTTTGAACCGCTAATTTTCCAGAGCTGTCGGGCTTCGATAGTAATAGCAATAACTCATTGCCTATCGCGAGGATGTTGACGGACATGATCCCCGTGGGGGTGTTCCCCTCGGTGTAATCGTCGTTCAATTCGTCTACCCACGCAATTTGTGTATAGTCTGTAACGTATATGAATTCTGTCCCAGAAGTGTCTGTTGTTATCGCGGCGGAAAGTGTCGTCGTGGTATCGACGGAGAAATCCGCATACGTCCCACGGATTCCGAATTCTCTCTGCGATGTCCCTGAAATCGGTTGTGTCGGTTTCGCTGAATAAAAACGTTTTAAACCGTTTTCCCATATGCCGATTTTTTTAAATTCCTGGATATTATTTATGTCAGCGAGGACTTTTTGTTGTCCTATCAGACTCGATATGGTTATAGTCTTTGCGAATTCGCCGCCGTCAACGTTGGACATGTCCCCAATCGTAATCGGGAATGTTTTCCCCTCGTATAATTTAGGTAAATTTTCAAATGGGGTTCGAACGCCGAGAACAGTAGTTAAAAGGCGTAAACTATCAATCTCGCAGATACCCGCGTCATAGTCTACCCATTTTTTAATTATGCGAAATTCTGAAGACCCATCAACATCATATATCTCTATCAAGTCTTTCGCATCGAAAAGGGTTTTATCAGCTACCACTAATAAATGCTGATTACCCAGATATATATCCGCCAATGAGCTTACGCTTTCCTTACGTTGACAGATTACAGGTGGTAATTTTATTGAATCCCGGCGGTCGGAACCCTCTACCGTAAAGCTTATGTTTTCACCGATGTCGAATTCTTGAATCTTCCCCACTGCGTATGGTTCACACATGTTCCACGTCAATGCGGTTTCGGTTTTACGGCGGATGGTGATCAGAGCGTTATTCCAAGTATCGGTTGGATCATATATGTACCCTCCATCCTGGTATTGTTCTCCGTTGGCAAGGGTCATCCCGAACGACCCTATCTCATGGGCACCGTTTCCGATGTTCCCGAGCCTCTGGACTTGCCCCCACGATGTGACAGAATTAGTGTATACATTTCCGTCGATGAACACGCCATCGCGGTCTGTCACGTAGTACGTATTACTTTTTAAATATATTTGTGCTATTAGATACCGCTCGTATTTTATCATTTTGGATAATCTTCCGTTTTATCGTTCCACAGGTAACACTGTCTCCGCATTTGATCAAAATCAATACTCGTCAAATGCCCGTCAAAAATAAACACATTTTGAATATACATCGAGCCGCCGGTGTTATAACTCCCCGACTCGTTTTCTTTCGCGAGAATTACTTCAGACCACACCACACTTGCAATATCCGTATAGTCCGAAACGGTATCACTGTATTGATCCGCAGGCGTAGCGGTTTGTAAATACCTTGTGAACGCCGATACCCCCGAAGGCGCCACATATAACGTGTAACGGCTGTTTAATTTATCGAAAGTGACAGCTGTGTCGTACCATGTCCCCGGTGTCAGGGCTGTTGTTATGAACAGACTCGCGGGTGTTGATCCAGCTTTCGAATAACCATACAATAGTGGGTTGTTTAAACCTGTCTGCGCGACGAGGTTTAATTCGAAATAATTAGTTTCGGTTCCGTCTGAAATCCGAACCACCGTGATATTTTTCCCCGCCGTCGAAGCTGTCTCCGGGCATTTAAATTGACAAAACAACGCCGTCGATCTGTTAAATTTTGATTCGAGATGAACGGTTCCGGATGCCCCCACGGTGTTGGTTTCGTCTGTATACAGCGCATACCCGTTCTGTCGCAATATACCACCGCTCACCAATGCCCCGTTAACGAGAGAGATGTCATTATCCCCGAGGTAATCAGATATTGTCGCACTCGCGGACAACATTGGATACGCAGCAAAAACGGGACGGGTAACAGCGCCCCCGGTTCGGATGTCTAAATCTATTGAAAAAAAGTTTAATCTCCGACGTTGGTCCCAGTCGTTCCAGTTCGCATCGAAATATATTTTATTATCAGGATCAATTATGGAAAAATCGTTGTACCCCGAATCAAGAGTTGTACCCCAAAAATCGTGGAGTAAATCCCGATTCGGTCGGGCTAAATTCACAATGGAAAAAGATTTATCCGTTAAAGCGTAATCCCTTTCCTTCTCAGATAATCGTTTTTCATTGGTTGTCGTGGAATATTTCCCCCCATATTTATCCGAGAAAACAGGCGCGAGCGCATTTATCAGCGGGAGTTCTGTCGCTTCGTATTTTAATCGCATTGTTATGGTATCCTTATATAAATTTCATCTGCGTCGACATCCAAGATTTTCAGATCCCATTCTAAATTCGAGGGTGGCGTCGCTATCACTTTTTGATAATCCCCAACCGCGAAAATCTCCGTAACCGACCCGACTAATTGCATCGCACACCCTGTGAGTATTGCATTGCTCTTCACAAAATCACCGGGGTTAACCCATTTACAAGTGAATACGATAGGCACGGCGAACGTACCAAACTCCAACACGTCTTTGAACTCAATATCAACCCCAGAACCCATGGTCGCGGAAGCGAACGAAATAAACATTTCTTGGGCTTCGCGAGACATCCTTCCGGAAAACATAATATTAAATCTATAAACCTCTTGGTCAACCCGCTGTTTTATGATTTCGAACCCGGTATCCTGTAGTTCGTACATAGGGAGTATAGAACTGTTCACAGTGTCCATCCAGATATAAAAACTATCTGGGATCTCCATGTATTTAGAAGGCCACAAGGTTAAACCCTCGGAAGTTGTTCCGACTGGAAAGACAGGTTTAAATAAAGCCATTTTTAAATAAATTTACCTTTCCGATTGTACCTTTTCCCAGCGGTTGCGGCGGTTGCGACCTGCTCGGTCGTAGCTCCATAGAAATTATTTACTATTTGTGAACTTGTCCGCCCGGCGTCCGTATTCGCACCATTGTTGATAATATTCGATATCTCTTCTTTATGTTGGGCACTCTGTGGTCCGGGAACAACACTCTCATTCACCCCAATTAATGAAGGCATTACGTCCGGTTGATATCCGTGAGACCCTTCGTATCCGGTTTGGAACGTTGCAAGTGATTTAATTTTCGCGGCTTGACCGATCATCGGCCCCAATAATGAAGAGTACGCCACGAGTTTAGATATGACGCCCCCCGGAGTTTTCGCGGCCCCGGACAATGCTATCAAAATCGCCTGCGCAGATGCATTCGCGAACATCACTGCGAACTCAGTTCTTGCGAAATTTTGCTGTCGCTTTTGATTCTCTTCTTCCATGGCTTTTTCACGAGTGTTATATTTTATTTCGATTTCTTCACGTTCTTTACGAGTGCGTGCGTTGTCAAGTTCTTTCTCCCGTTCACTATTGAGTTTTTTAATTCGATTATTGTGGCCTGCGTTCATAACTTCCATTATAGATCCAGCGATCTGGGTCACAACGTCAAGACCTTTCTCCAGGAGTTCGACTTTTTCTTCAGCTTCTTCACGTTCTTGGGCCTTACGTTTCTCTGAGTATTTTTTTTGTAACTCAGTCCGGATAATTTCGATCTGTTCCACTTTGTCCGTATATAATAGCGCCCATGTGTCGAGTAATTCCATCCGAGATTCGAACTCGAATTGGTCATCCCCGAGTACCTGCCTGCGAGCTTCCTCGTCGATTTCTTGTTTCTTGTCAAATGCCTTTTGTGCGTTCTCAATAGCCCAATTAGTATATTCTTCCTCAGATTCAATTCCCTCTTCCTGTAAACGCTTTTTATACTCCCATACAGCTTTCGCGTCAGCTTCATTCGCTGCTCGGATCAACTGCAATGTTTTTTTCTCAGCTTTTATGCGAGCTCTCATCTCGCGTTCGGTTTCAGGCTCTTCTTTAGGCTCTTTCTTCTTTGGCGTGGTACCGGTTTTATCAGGGGCATCCGTTTCAGTAATGCCTTTTAATTCCTTAGCATTTTCTATTAATTTCTTCTGAATCCCGGTGCGTTTCTCTTCGAGTTCATTAATACGTTCCTGCCTTTGTCCGGCTGATAACATGAGCCACCATGAATTCGATTTCAATCGGTCAAGTCTCTCCGTAATACCTTGTTCTTTTTCGAGCAGTTTATTGCGGTCTTCACTATTTTTAAGAATCCGAGACCCGACGGTTTCAATCTCTTTCATAGGCATGACTATGTCTGACATTCTTTTTCGAAGATCTTTCGACAGGAATCCCGAAACAGAGGTAAACGCAAACGCCTCGTCTATTATATCTAATGTTGTTTTAAGAAGATTACCTTCTTTGCGAAGTTGGCTAAATCCGGAAACTAAATCAGTTAGTAGCCCCACAGTCGCGATAAAAGCTGGCTGTAGCTCTTGGCCGATTTCGACTTTTAAATTTTCCAAATCTATTCGAAGCTGTTCGGCTGCGACAGCGGCGTCATCTTCCGAGACCGTAAAGTCGTCCATTTTTTCCCGCATTTGGTCGATAGCTCGACCCACTACATTTTCAGTCCCTTTAACTATGATCCCGACGTCATCCAACATTTTCGCGGAACCACGAGCCAAACCGGTCATGATAGTATTCATCCGGACGGACACGTCGTCACCGGTTGAAATTGCGTATCGGGATACGAATTCCATAGCGGTGACGAGATCGTCAAAGTCAATACCGGCAATCAGGGCCTTCATTGCGTTTTGTTGCAATTCCATATCAGAGATCATGCCGAGCGTAGCCTGTTGGAGTTGTTTGATCCCTTTGTCCGGGGATCGACCGATCATCTCCATACGTTTCGCGAAACCTTCAGCGACGAGATCCGCACGCGCACCAAGATTCCCGAGAGCCCACGTGTATCGGGCCATACGTTGGAGAGCGACCGCACCTATCACACTTCCAGCCATTTTTTTTAAATTCTTCAGGCCCCGTTCGGCTTCTTTTCCGTCATAACCGATTTTTATAACCGATTCCATCGTCCCTTTACGGCTAAACAGCCCCATATAAATAGCCCTTCAGTATTTTTATTTTGAAATAATCATCAGGCCTGAGTCTATTTTGAATAGCCTCCGTTAACGGGTGCCCTGCAAAAATTAAATCAGTGTAGTATTGCACTCTTTTTATCTCCGCTTCTTTTTTCGAATTTTCAAGCCACACGCAGGACTCGCAATTCGCCGCAGTCCCCAAACAACCGTCACAACCGTTACTATATGAAACCACAAGTTTTCCCTCTTCATATTTGAAGATGTTCTTTACGTATGCGGAAAACTCGCTAATAGTTAATTTTTTTTTTCAACGTATTCTTTCCGCTTCTTCTGGAAAATTTCGTTAACAAAAACTCGTATATGGGTTTCTTTAAACTTCGCAATCTCGTCGAAATCACCCGCCCCGTTAAGGGCTTTCCCATCAATGTTGTAATAACCTTCAAACCCTGTGATTATCTTTTGGGCGAAAGGTTTATACAGCATTTCCCATGTAATTTCCCAGAGTTTTTCCTTCTCGTTCCCCGTTTTCGGGGAGGTGTACTTCTGAATATTATCCTCAATCGACGCGAACTCGAATTCCCGTATAAGAGAATCCGAAGGGCGTTTATAATGAATGGAACAACGCATGTCATCCCATTCAAAAATCCACCGCTTACGTGTCTTGTAAACTATTGTTAACGTATCCTCTCCGCCGATCTTACAACCGGCAGCACTACCCTTAAACATTTTGGAGATGTTAAATTTCATTAAGCCGTATACCCCACGGTTACAAGATTTTGAATTGCAATTTCACAGGATTTCCCCGTTGCGTTTTCCTGAACGGTTACCGGCACAGTTAACGTATTAGGGGTACCCATTTCTGATGTGTTAAATCCGTATTGGACATTATGGAGGAATAATACTAATCCATACTGATCCGTGTTCGCTGTGATACCAAGGGCGAAATTCAATTCCATTACTTTTTTAGTGTTATTCATAGTCAGTGTTGTAAAATCCACTAACGATGAATTTTCGCGAAAAGTAATTTCTACGCTCGATGTAGGATTCCCTCTCGTATACCTGCTACAAACACCGTTTGAGCCCCCCGCGACCGCGTCACGAACTGCCATCGTGTTAGAATAGGTAAAACTGAAAGTTTTTATTGAGCCCGATAAATCAGCTTCACCGGTCGCAATATTAGACCCCCCGACTACATAATCCGCTGTTGTAAACGGATCAAATGTGTCACCTATGTAAAAATTGAAACCCTGGTGTGTGACAAGAGGTTCCACAGCTATCAAAGCGTCTAAAGAGCCTGAAGACATCGAACCGTTTGCGTTCTTGACAAAAACACCTGTTGAAGCGCTGTAAGCATTGCCGAACCCCTTCGCGGTGAATGTCACCACTCCGGTTCCAGAATCCTCGCCGGAAATACTAATTTCAGTCACAACACACCCTGTAATAACATCATTCCCAGATGCTGTGCCGGGGCCATATTCCATTGTAAAAGTCGGCATCGCAAGCGACTCAGTAGTCCCAAACGGGATCAGGGGGTGCCTCTCTGAATCAGTAGTTGAAACGGGTGTATAGCCTTTCCCAAAGCAATACGCCGAAAAAAACGCAAGTTCGGAAAGCCTTTGACACTCATATGAAAACTCGACATATGCAACTGTGACTTCAGATTTCGTCCCGTGTTGCCCTGTGCCTAATTTCCCCCGGTTCATTTCAACTTCCCCGGAAACTGAGGGGAAATTCATTTTCCCTTCCCCTGACATTAAACACGTTGTGTTCTGCACATTGGGGGAGGTCTCCTTCTCACTGAAATATATCCCATTTTGTTGTCCGTTAACTTCAGGCACTTTGCGCCTCCTTCACTCTTACGTTTATTGTACTTGATCCGTTGTAAAATACGGCTTTTTTCTTAGCTTCATTGTCAGGCGGTTCGAATTCGAAAATCGGAACGCTCAGTGCGAATATTGTGCTCTCTTTCACAGTGTAATATTCCTGAAAAAGGTTATTCGCGTTCTCTCGATGTAGCACCTGTTTCACGGTTCGAGCCGCATTCGCCACTCGTTCGGAGGCGTCATCGGTGTCACCTATTTTACAAACTATTTTTATTTGTAGCAAATAAGCATTATCAAAAGCGGATTTAACCTCGTAATCACTTCCGTCATCCGAAACAAATAGATATATTGCTGCAGGGATCTGCGATGACACTTCACCGCTGTGAAAGTCCTGCACACTGGATGAGATTTTTTGGACTAATTTATTAGGCCCCATTAAACCGTCTTCCGCGCACAAACAGTCCCGTATCGTATTAGCCATATCAACTGTGTTCACGCGATACCCTCCAAAATTAATTCGAATCCGGCGAATATCCCGGTGTCGTTCGAAGACACACTCTCACAGATTACAACTAAATCCATTTTAGGTTTCAATTTTTGAAAACTGTGGAATGGGTATATGTTAATATTCGTTTGGGTTGACACGGCTAAATCGAATTGAACCGCGAATCCGTAAGTTTTCCCAGGAACCCCAGATTGTCGCGTTCTGTACGTGACATCTGCCGTTCTCCCAGTCCCGGTTCGAGACATCCCGACGAACCCTTGATTTAAATACCCAGTTTTATCACCGGGGATTGTGTATATTGCTTGTAAAGTATTGTTTTTACCGATAGATATGTGTGCCCCGACTGCGGCATCCACGGTGGATTCCACAGTTAAGTCACCCTCATTCCACCCGACGGCACCAACTTCTAAAACACGCATGCGATACACCCTAACGTACGCCCTGGACAACGGTACAGGTGTGAGCCCGTTTAGAGTCACCAGTTCAAAAGAATCTTTCCAATCGACATCGAGCCCGAAAATAATAACAGTCCGGGCACCTGTGCCCAACGCGGTGTCATTTGCTGACGTAGATTGTAGCGTCATCGTCTGGGCGGCCTCGGGGAAGAAAGTATACAGCCCTCCCCCAGACCAAATATGCTCCGGTGTGGTTTGTAGTCCTATATTAAAATTAGAGCCGTACTTGAAAACGGCACTTTTCCCCGGTATTCTACCGGCGGCACATTCAAGGCCGAATAGAGATGGCCTGGGCGCCCCAACATCCGTGAGTTTAAAATCTCTCCCGTCAATATCTGTAAGTTGACTCACTTAAACCTCTTTTTTATATTGGCTGTGTGTTTTTAACACACCCGACAAATAGTCGAGCGTAGCTTTTATCATTTGGGCATGGTACAAACCGCCGATAAATAAAAACAGGAATTTCCCGAAATTGTGATGGGCTGGATAATCAAAACCCTCTTTTGATTTGACATTCGTCCCATATGTGAAGCCCTTCGCACCTTTTGACTGTATTTTTAAATGATCTCGCAATTTGGCGAACATCACCATTGGCCTGAACGGCGAAACGCCGGGGGCCAATTTCCCGTGTTTTTTTAAATTCTTTTTTGACGCGATCGTACTTTTCGCCAAGTGAGGCCATTTAACACCTCGAACCCCGGACGTGTCCGGACGCCGACCCCTAAACATTTTCATTGTGAACGCATGAAATAATCGGGCAGCAACGTTGAGCAATTTTCGGGGGCGTTCCACTCTGTCCAACAGCTCTTTAATTTTCCGATTCATATCTTCACTCTCCATGTGTATCGCCATCATAGTGTGTCGTCCACGTTTAAAATTGCCCATGCCTGTGAACCGCTGTCGGTTCCGTACCCGCTATAACCAACCATTTCAATATACGATTGTATTTTCCACTGGCCCACCTCGTCGAGATCAGAAGTGCCCACTGTAACGAAATAAATATATGTATTCGCTTCCAACGTGTATTTTTTCCGAACACCATTTTCCCACTGATAGACTATCAGTTCGCTGGTTCCGATAGTAGCATCCCATGAACCCGCCGCGCCGGACGGCTTTTTATAATGGATCTTTTTAACGGTGGCTGTTGAAACATTCGACACACAGTCGATGTTTATCTGATAACCTATTGTCCCTTTTGTTACACTGATCATTTATACTACCCCTAAATCCTGTTCGAAAACGGCGGATTGCTCTACAGTCTGGACCAGGACCGCCGATTGCTCTACAGTCTGGACCAGGACTGCTGATTGCTCTACAGTCTGGACCAGGACCGCCGATTGTTCTACAGTCTGTACAAAAACCGCCTGTTTCATATCGATGTACCTAAAAAACGGGTGTGGAAGGAATCGAACCCTCGACAATTCGTGCCGGTTAGTGCCACCACGGTTGAGCCTCTCAACTTAACAAAAATTTCTACCACTGATATACACACCTTATTAAAAAAAACGGTGGATGTTCTAGTTATAACGCCTTCGACCGCTAACACCCAATTCGATCGGGGAGTACGCCTCGTCAGTGTGCACACCTTGTTGACGCCTGTAAAACTGCAATTGTTTCCCAATTATAACTCGCTTTAAAAAACCGTTTCATATCTCACTCTTTAATATACATTTTTTTATCAACTTTTGTATAAAAACCGCATGTTTTTTTAAACTTTGTACGATTCCCCGACGAATGAATATTATCCCTGAATTTCGCTTAACAAATAATATCATTGCAGTACCCTCCCATCATTAGCCAAATCAAAAACATTCCAATCGTCAGTCCCGTTGTCATCTTTAATCCGTGCGAGATCCCCATCCATGACAACGTTGTTAAATGTCATTTTCTTAATTTTCTCAATGTCCGCCCCATCAATCAAACCCGTGGTGTTCGGCACAACATTTGAATTATTCGTATACCTGCCGACGCCGGAAATAATTATACTCCCCGCTGTAATCGTTGAATCTAAAGTTACGTGACCCCCATCCATTTGGACATTCACAACGTTTGGGCCTGTTAAATTGGTGATAGTGACCGGGCCAGAATGATTCAATAAAACAAGATTCTGGCCACTGCCACCCATATTAATGACAGGGGGGTCATCAACGTTAATAAATCCGCAATCCATAAAAACGGCGTCTTCTGACCCATCAAGAGATATACCCCCATACAAACCACAATTGTGCACATGGCCGTTTACATATTTAAGGCCGCCACCCATGACACAATCTCGGATGGTCGTCCCCCCGTCAAGTGTCCCGAGTATATTGGCGTTCAAGATAGTAACATCGACGCACGAAAGTGAGGTGTCAAGGGTCACAACTGTTTTTACATGGGATTTCCCTATAATTCTAAAGCCGTCGATATTTGTCCCGGCATTAAGTGTCATGCTTTCAAGTATCTGAAAAGTGTCGAAACCCCGTGCCGCCGCGATTGCCCGTGCGTCCGTCAAGTTATTACCCGGGTATTCCCGATTCCCCACCGGATACTCAGTACCACTGTTGCCACTTGACAATTGGATCCACACCGCATCTTGATACGAGCTATACTGGATCGCTTCGAGTTCTGTGGAAGTTGCCGAACTTGAAGAAGATATTTTAATTTGTGTTCCAAAACTCGGTAAAACCTGACTCATAGAAACCCCATTTTCATCAACCGCGACGAGATTTCCCCCAGTTATAGAACATTGTATCTCAGGCCATATTTTGTATGAATCTGTAAGAGCCCACGTATTTAGTGTTCCATCTGATAGCGGGAAATGTCGAACGGCTGTTTCGGATAGAACATCGATAACCGTCGCAACGCTTTTATCTGTTATATTTATGATACTTGATCCCGGTGTCAAACCGTCAGAAATAAATGTCGCGCCGGAATCATATAACACTGTCCCCGTGTTCGGGGTTGTAACGGTTCCGGAACTAAGCGAACCTGTTCGGGCACCGAACCCGACTTGGGCGTTTTTCAATTCAGCGGTAATCGCCACAGAAACACCACCCCCGAGATCCTCCGTTCCGGACGCGGATATCATGTACGGATACGACATGTTATTGTCCTCCGCCGCCCGGACAGTGTCGATTAAGTCCTGGATCGTTAATTCCGTAGAGGGTGCCGCGACGATTATCTGTCGTGGCGACACTTCCAAATAAATTTCAATATCTGTACGTATCATACTAAGTCGTAACCGTATCCTCTGTCCTAGTTATCGGGATCGAAACATCCGCCCCGGTTGTACTGTTATCTGAAGTGTATGGGATTATTTTCGTGGAATTTCTGGAATTCCTAACGCGCACTTTAAAATATATCGGCGCTGAGTATATCAACGAAACACCCTCACTCGTGCTATCTGCTAAGGTTTGAATCAAGGGAACGTATACGTCGTCCGCCGTGTCAACCACTATCGGAATACAATTCAATTCGATGCTATCTGTTGGAACCTGTCCGACAATAGCGGACTTCAGAGTGATTTGATTCACGGAATCAACGGTTTTAATATATTCATATAAATTCCGTGTATGATTGTACACTAAGTCGCCGCGTTTCGCATTCGCAAAGGCCCCGGCTTTCACGACGGTTGTTGTATTCGTCCCAGCATCCGCCGAAGCTATAACGATATTAGCCAGCACAAAACGCCCATCGGTTCCCGCACCACCAGTGTTCGACCACGAAGAAAAACGGATGTCATATTCACGGTTGAAGTCGGACGCATCTCGTATTTTAACGACGCCCCCCGTGGTTTTCCCGGGAACATCAACCGCGATCGCGGTGTCAACGTCCAGCGTCGCCGCCCCGATTGCCTCACCACCGTAAGCGGAATATTCTGTCTTGTCAATATCCCCGTTTTCAGACACTAAGCGAAAAACAGAGACTTCATCGTCTGTACTGGTTGTCTCGTCGGTGCCCACAAGGTTACTAACTGTGATGGTGATCGCCTCCGGACGAGATTTAATGACCCCCTGAGAATCAGTTAATTCAAAATTATTTTCGTCGGCCGCTGCCCAATCTGAAATAAGAAACCCTCGCGCACCGAAGAATTTACCCCCGGCAAAAGTCCCGAAAGGGGCTTGGAAAATCGGCGAAAATTTCTCGGCGGACGTATCCGGTGTAATACTTCCGGAATTATCATTTGAAGTAACTACGTAAGATGTCGCAAACGTCCCCCGAGTACTTCTCAATATAATCTGTTTTAAAGTCGTATCATGTGACATCACGATCCCTGTCGCACCGCTCGTCGCCTGTGTAACGTCATCTCCTTCGGCGATAGTTCCACCCGAAACCGATCCAGAATATTCGAGATATTGTTCCGCTCCGAGATACTGTTCAGCTTCGGAGCCGTCACCCTGTGAAGTACTAGTGTTACCTCTGCGGGTTATGTATTTCAACCACTCGTAAACTTCTGATAATGGGTTCCCGTTACAGTCCACATGGATTGCGTACCCCTCGTCCGTTCCGTCGTTATCAATATCGGCGGTTGTATTGCCAAATACTATAATCGGAGCTGTATTGCTGGTAAACCAAGTGGACAGCGCCGGGCCTTGATCTGCCGGGGCGTTTCCATCTTTTGTTCCCGTTCCAGTGTCGTCCGCGTTTGTCAATGTCTCAGCGGCCGTTTGAAAATCCGTCAGAGGATCGTCGATCAAATAATAATGTATAGTCTGGGTCGAGCCTGGAGAATCTATTTTCGTTATAATTGCGCGGGCTCCGGAGGTGTCCCCGTTTATTTCGTCACCGACCGACCAATTACCAGCCGAGGCTGTAAATGTTATACTTTTATAACCTGTTTTATTGTTAATATCCGGGCTTGTCAATAACGAAACCGGGTTACGGCCCCCGGAAACTGTAGAAGATAAAACTTCCGAGCTTCCGAATAATGTTGAGTATTTTCGGGCTAAAACGGAAGCGTACCCCCCGTCTATGATCGGAAACCCCGCAGAGGTGTGATCTGTAATAGGGACGCATACGTCGAGATGGCCGTCACCCCACCAATCCTGAGAACTGTCATATAGCGAATAAACCCTCGACCGCGATCCGTCAGCTACAGCACCCCGGTAAATATAGATATGCGTATCCGCTTCAAGATTCCCAATACTATATAAATTCGACCATATCATTTCACCTGTAAACGAAACAGCACCACTTTGTGAGGCGGTATGAGCGTTACAAGTGATAACTTGTGAGGCTGTTGTAAAGTCATCTCCGGCGACATCGCTGTCGGGACGTATGACGAGATAATCCGTCGCACCAGCTTCGAGAACTTCCAAAAGTGTTCCGTTCCCCGTTGTTGCGCCGGAAATATCGTTCCCGATATCGGCTGTTAGTATTGCATTACTTGTGACAGGGGCGATAACGATCCCTGTATTACTCCCAGTAACACGAGCCCACCCAGTGGTTTTAAATGAACCCCCGTTCATATGTTCCAGGGCTTCGAAAGAAAAATACCAAGGGTCGTTTGTGGTAGGCTCAATCTTACCACCCGTAAACTCAACAGGGGTTTGATAACTCATGGGTGTCGCATCATCCATCTGAATACTATCGTCGAATAGTGCCCCTAAAGCGCTGTAAACTTCAGCGACAGTGTATTTCGTTGAACCTGATCCGCTCCAAACAATTTGCTTTCTTCGATTGTCATCCACATAGTGAACTGTGAAATCCCCGCTTAATATTGTATCCGACATCTATCGCCCTCCTTTATGCGACCGTATCCAACACCTGGGAAACGAAAAAATTCGCCCCTGTTGCGGATAATGTATTTTCCTGGTAAAAATCTTGATATTTCGGATCGGATGTTTTTTTCCGAACACGTAAATATATGTTGTCTGGGTCACCCTCATAAGGCACCCCCGAAATAGTAATCACACCGGTTCCAGATTGCGTCCCTGATCCAAGGACTTGACCTGTCGCCCGATTTTTCAACCAATATTCAGAACCGTCCTTTATATTTTGGGCTGTTATATCAACGAGGTTGATCGGATATTGGTACGAGTCATAATCAACCGTTGTGTCCCAGTTCAAACGATCCAAATACTCTGTACTCGACCCTGTGACTCTTGAAACTTTCAAACGGAAACGAAACCCTGTGTCAGGGTCTATCGTGTTTCCAGATAGATTCGCGTGATTCAAAGTTGCCAGAGATGTCCACCCAGCGCCAACATCAATTTGGTATTCTAAAACAAAATTCCCTGTTCCGGAACCGTTAATAGTAACCGACCCCCCTGAAGGAAATTCAGTCACACCTTTGACCCAATGTGGCCAAGTGTATAATATCGAATCATTATCCGCCGTAAGATATAAGCGCCCGTTATAATTCCAACGAATACCGCTCGTCGCGGTGTAATAGGTGGAGTCCTCTGATTTTGGGTTGAAAAATACACCCATGAATCCTTCTGTTATCGCCCCGGCGGAATATTGCATTTCATAAAAAATCGAATTCAAACCAGAGCCAGGAGTGTTGTCCGTCGATTTTGAGGGGAACGAAAGCCCCTTAATAATCGTCCCAGATGTTAAACCCATAGCAGTGGCGGTCGGTGTATCCGTGGCCGATACATTTTGTATTTCGGTGTTACCGAGCCCCGTAGGGTATATGATGTCACTTGTCGGCGAACCCACTTTACACCGTACAACACGATTGTTAAAATCTGTATTAGGACTGTAAAAAGTCCGGCACCGTGTGTCATAGTCTGCATCATAAACTTCCTGCGCCTGATAAATAAAAATACCAGTACCCGCATTTGGGAACCCGTCATCTATCGACAACACATCGCCCATTATGACAGGACTACCACTGCAATATAAACCGTATACGGGAACCGCAGAGGTGTAAGGTTCTCCATGCGGCGAATCCGAATGAGACACCCCATTCACCACCATACCAAAACATGTTGATATGTGGGCACTGCCACCCACTATCACCAGCCCTGTAAAAATTACATTATTTGAATTACGCACATATAGCGAGTAATCTACGGTCGACGTCCCCGTCCGTTTATGCTGGTAAAATGTCGGGTTAACAATATTTAAATTACTAGAAAAAAAACCGTAGAAAGAATTATCCGCCTCACTACATGCGATTAAATTTGTGATCTCTGAAGAATCGTCGTTGTTCGATTCCCACCCTTTACGGGCCACATTGGAATCATATCGGTCATATGCGATCGTTAGATCTTCTATAGCCGGAAACTGTAGTTGATTGGTTAGAACTGAATTAATTACGGCGAACCCTTGGATTGATACCGATTGGGCTGAAACTGGGTGGAAATAGAATCCGAAACCGTATGTTTTTTCAAAATCGATAATACCCCCGAGAGAGGTGTCCGTCTCAAAATTATTCGCAAGGGTTGAACTGATAGTCCGCACGCTCCCGGTTGTCATAGTGCCTATGCCTATATTGTATGCCCGGACTTTCGCACCATTAGGTACTATGTTCCCGCCTTTAACGTGTCGAACGAAACAGTCATCCGCCGCGAGAATTTCGAAGGGTAATACATCATCTAAATTTAACGTATTAGTCACTATTGAACTTATAGTTGTAGTATACTGATTGCCGTTTGTATCGTCTTTTATATGAATGTAATCCGTCGCTGAATACGCCGAAGCATCCGCAACGGTAATCGCCGAAGCCCCCGCCGAAGCGTCCACTGTTATGTCTTCTGGGAGCCCGGAATCTCCGACGGTGATAACTCCCGTTGAATTGTTATACGAAAAGAAATTACCGATTTCTCCGACGCCGGTGTCTGTTGCGAGTGTTAGATCTCCAATATTTACGTATTTGTTATACACTCCGGTTCCACTACCCGTTTCAACCTCAACCATCGCCGGTTCGTCCGCAGCATTGTATCCGGCTGTAGCTGTCCAACCTGTAAAGGTCTGATTCGCAGAGCCGTTCCCCGTCCCGATAGTTATATAATCCCCGACGGTTTCCACCGCACACCCAGACTCTATTCGTAAAGTGGTACTTAACGCACCATACAAAACTACTGAGGAAGATGTTGAAGCGTTCACGATACGTAATTTCGAGAACCCCGAAGTTGCCACCACGGAGACACCAACCGCGAGAGCTGTCGTACTTTGTGCAGGATCTATCGTCAAGACAGCCCCATTCGTGACCGTTACAGATTCACCAAAGAGTAAACCTGCCCAGGTGCCGGATAACGGTGTCACCACACCCCAATAGCCTGTTGTGTCAACAACGACATTAGCCATGATATGCCTTCATGTAATCTATACCGTCATTTCGATATGTTCGTTTATAGTGTAGGGTTCCATCGACACCACTTTTTAACTGGTATAAATACCAGGCGTCGGGAATTTCATCGAGTTCGTCACCTCGAACGATTTTAAAATCTACCTTGTTAATCCATTTGGATGCCCCGCCCATAATGTACGCGCCGAATGGTATCGCTTGAACATATCCGGCTTCGGCTGTCCAAGTACCGAGCAACATTTTATCGTCCACAAGTGAAACGGTCTGTGTTTCTTCTGACGGAGGGACTTCAATTTTTTTCAATTGTTTCAGTAATTCTTCTTCGCGAACCCTGTAAGTTTCTTGGGCATCGTCGCCCGTCTCAACATCACCGGTGTTTCTTTTATAAATCAGTTTCGCGAGTTCTAATGTTTTTTGGACGATTACACATGGGGCTGTCGCTGCATTGGTGGCCGTGTCCCAGAATGTAAACGGATGATATTTAACGCACGCCCCGTTTAATGCGGAATTGGCTTGGGACACCGCGTCCGTTATATTGTCGTTCTCGTTATCACTCCCCGGGAGTCTGAGCCTTAGATATTCAGTTGATATTATCATGTTTACCTTTAAAATAAAAAGGGACTTTCCTCTGTTAAAAAAGAAAGTCCCTTCAGGATATTTCTGAAAAAAATTATTTAGAAATTAGGATACAACTTTAGTGCGCAACGGAACCGCCACAACACTATAAGTGGTGGCCGGTGTCGAAACCACTGTTTGACTTAGTCTGACTTGGTGATCTGACTTATTTTCAACAATGATTTGATACTTTCCGACAGCGCTTAAAATATCAGAATCCGCAGTATTACCGATTCTTATATATGCCCCGGTTTGCCACACTGTTGGGGCCGCTATCGTATTAAACTGTACTTGAACGTCAATCGCTTCCGCAGTTATAGAGGCGTTAACCGTTATGTCAAACACTAAATTAATTATGCCCTTACCAACCACTACACCAGCAGTGTCCGCGTCGGCTGTTACAGAGCTTGAAGCTTTAACGGTGACCGCTCCATTTTTCCACCCATGATTGTCTATATCTTGCCATGCCATATTTTACCCCTTTTCAGGTTGTTTCGGTTTTAAAATTCTGACCTTTTCCGCACCAAAATGTTCTTTCGGGGAAATTCCAGTGGGCCTCTTTAATTTCGGAACTTCGAAAAGAGAAATTTTACATTCCAGTTTTTTCACCTCCGCCGCGAACGCTTTTTCCACCCCGTCAACTTTCGTCGAGAGTGCGTCCAGTCTTCCAACCAATGCCGAAAGATCAGACTTGACAACAACTTCCGCGAGTATTCCTTCTAATCCCGCAACCTGAGCCGCGAGATCCTTCAGAGTTATGTTAGCCATAGTTTACGCTATCGCGTCCTTTATGAAATTTAATCGGGTTATACATTTTCTTGAATAAGGCTTTGGCGCCAGCATGTGTTCATACTCGAAAGTTTTTAAAACACCTGTTTCAAGATTTATTACATCGGGAGGCCCCTGCTGGATACCAACCATATTCTCTTCACCGTAAGTCACTAAGTATGCACTTACAGAGTTTGTCCCGGAACCACTTTTCGCAAAATAATCAGTCCCTTTCCCATCACGTGCGATAATTATTGGGATGTCGTCGTAATACCCGGCGAAGGTTCCGAATTCACGTGGAAGGTAATTAACATTATACCCGCCACTTTCATTTCCGCGAGAATCTTTTTTTATCTTAAGATATACATTACCGGAAACATACAGGAAAGTACGACTAGTAACGTTATGTAACGCTATCATCGCGTCGATTTTATCCGGAGAGATGACCGCAGGGCTATCCGCGCTCGCACCGCAATTCAATTGTTGTGAGTTCCAAAAATCCTCATTGTCGATGTACCCGTCAATCGATAAAAACCCATCAACATCCGCACCTTGGAAAAAATCCGCAGTGAAACCGTGCGCGAAACTTCGAACCGTATTTAATTGCTCACGCCTCACCTCACCAGGGTTGATTTTCACGAGGGCTCTATCGGCTGCAACTTTCCCGCCTGAGACAGCTACGTTAACCGCAAAGGATTTCGTGTTTGTCTTTTTAGACTCAAACTCATTGTTGAATTTACGATAATTACCCGTGTTATACTGGAGGTCATCCTCTATCGTCCATTTCGACATACCAGTCGAATGTGTCTCCAGTGGAAGCGCCATTGTAACGTGGGTTGTCAAGGCGTAAGTGTGAATCACCGCCTTTTCTTTCTCGTCAGGCAAGTCGCGCGTTGCGTCTATAATATTTAATACTTCATCAGCCATGTTATACCTCTTTTAAAAGTTTTTTGCAGCATTCGAACGGGCCTCCTGTAAAGAAGCTTTGTTGTCCACGGGGGTTCCGCTGTTGCCGCTTTGAAAGGATTCGCCACCCATCCCCCCACCTCCAGAGGGATCGACTAACGATTTATAATTTTCGGATAGATGTTTCGCGACACCGTCCAGACCCTCCAATGAATAGGGGTTTCCGTCTTTCATATATTGAAATCTCCGCCCGAATACGCCTTCGGTTTCCGTTACTGTTGCGAGCCCCTCCGCTTTATTCAGCGCCTTCGCGAGCTGAATTGACTTCGGGTTTTTGATCCCTGCCGCGACTAATGCTGTGGAGAGATCGTTTTCAAGAGAAGCGTTTGCGGTTTTCCGTTCACCCTCAAGTATCGCTTTATCCTTCGCCAATCCACGTTCTTGCGAAGAGTTTAAATCGGCGGTGAGTTTAGCGACGCTTGCTGTCACTGTGTTAAGCTGGGATTGCATACTCTCGCTATCAACTAGCTTTTGTTTCTGTTCGTCAGATAATTGAGATGTTTTCAGAGTTTCAATCTCTGAATCTTTCTCTTTTAACTTAGATTTCAAACCTGTACGCTCGTCAACAACTTCCTTCAGGTCTTTCTTAGCTTGTTCGAGATCATCGGATAAATCCGGTCTCTCGGTAGCTTTAAACCAACCTTCAACGACGTCGAACAACGGTTTGTCGTCGTGTTTTTGATCTTTACAAACAGTGGATAAAAGCTTTCTCAGCTTCTCGGTCATCGGCATTCGTTTTCTCTCCTTTTAAATCGGTTCCTTGATTTAAGTTTCGCCTGTACCTCGGCGTATAAATGAAAAAAGGACTCTACAAAACACACATCCCGGTTACCTTCGGGTGTATAAGTTGTAAAGTCCTTTCGGATATTTACTCGGTTATTTTTTACTGATTTTTATATTCGCTTAATATGCGATTTTTCCTTTTCGGTTTAATTTGATGAGTTACAGCATACCGTAAATCATCAATCTCCCCATGAATCATTTTGATCCGTATTTCACCGCAATAGTTATTTCTCATTAATGGACGGAGTTTTTCCGACATCAACGTTAAGCCCCTACATTTTTCTTCATAACTCGCCATAACTAAATATAATTAATTACGCCTGAATAGTTATAATTAAACACTACAACACCACCCGGCACCAATAACAGGCATTAAAAGCCCTGAAACAGTGCCGTGTTTCTCAATGATCTCTATTAGATCGAGATTCCGAGCCGTTTCCGTTCGGCGGGTTCAATTGTAACGTAGATCCGATTTGACCTGTCGGGATTAGTCACAAGTATTATATACTCGTTCACACCTGTGGTGGGCTCGATTTCCCGAACATCTTTAATTAGAAAACTACGCGGACGAGGGGGTTCGTTCCCTATTAATTTGCAATTTAAAAACATATTATTTTCCTTTCTTCGGTCGGTTAGATTTCGCTTTCAACGTCCGGAGTTCTGCATCGGTAGTGAGGACCACGTCATCTTTTTTAATATTATACATTTTTACCTGAGGAAATTGTTTTTCCGCAATAGGTAGGGGGATTAATTTACAAAAACAGTGTGCCCCGCAAATTGTCGCCCCTGAGCCTGGGGTTCCGATTTTCCGCCAACGGGCCAGCGTTAAGACAACACCCGCCCTCGCGAGACAGTCGGGGCAGGCTTTCGGGCCGTTTACCGTTATCCACTGCCACTTTGTTCGAGGTGGTGTGACTTCTGCATATGCGTCGAGTTGTGCGCCTGCACGTTCTCGACGAACCGCGACCGCTGCGTCTTTCTTAATCTGTGCAGCGAAACCTTGTTGAAAACCGATTTTTTCTTTTCCAAGTTTTACGAGCTCGCGGAGTGTTTCTGCATCGGATCTACCGAGTGCTTTTTGGTTAATTCTGAATTGATCAATATTTATTTTCAACACGCCCATATTTTTTTCAATATCGAGATATGCAACCTTGAGACGTGCTGCAGCTTGTTTCCGGGATAATGTCCCGGTGATACGCCCTGCGCGCTGTTTCCAGTCGGCCAGCTCGGATTTATCCAAATATTTATCCAAGGATTTACTCGCGTATACCTGTGATTTTTTTATCCCGTTCGCTTCCATAACGGTCGCGAGTTCCTCTTTCAACTCAGCTTGGAGATCTCGCATTTTTTGCGGATCGTTATACAGCGATTTTTTACCGACCGCATTATCAATCGTCTTCTGAAAAATGGATTTCGGTCCACGGATTTTCTCGTCGATCACTTTCGCGCGTTGATATTCTAAAAGAATTTCATACGCGGTTTCCTCTTCACCCACAGTGATCACAAGGTTATTCGGTTTAATTATGGCCATTAAATGACACCTCCCCCGGTGCGATACGCGTTACGGGGTTTAGGTGTGTAAATGGTGTCGTAGTCGTAGTCGTAAGAGAAACTGTAGCCTCTGCGACGCCGCGCAGATTCTTGGATCGGACTCTCCGACGCTGTATTCGGTGTAACTGGGTCAACCCTGCGTTCGTTCGCTCGGTTATTTATATCAGGGTACAATCCGGAAAACTGCGTCACGCCATCGATCACAGTGTGTATTGCTCTAATAGGTTCCATACCGAATCCTTTCACTGTCGTTCAATTTGTCTTTCGCTTTATGATACAATTCTTTAAAATCGTTAAATTCCATAGGGGTGTGGTAGTTTTCCCCGTATATCTTTATTAATGTTTTACCTATGCCTTCGGGAAACCGAAGTGGGGAGAATAACGCAATGTATGAAATTTCTATTTCCGCTTCCTGTGCGTATTCCTTTTCGGCACTCCCGACCCCGAGCACTTTGTTGATCTCATCAGGTTCTTTAGTGAAAACAAGAGGAATTTTAATAGTTTCTATCATATTTATCTTTCCTTTTCCATTTATCGTCAGGGTGCGTCGTTCCTTTTCGGGCGCGAAAGCCTGGACGGGGTCTCGTGACAGGTGAATCATACATCAGGGGTGGGTGTACCGGTCTCAATTCGTACTCGCTCACCGAGACCGGCAGGCGAACAGGTTCCCGGCTGGGGACTTTAAACACACCTAATCTGTGTAACGTTTCCACGCCAAAACAGCGAACACAAGTGTCCACTATTTCGGCGATGTCCGACGCAGAATGCCCAGCTAAAACCAAATATTTAACGGCGTCCGTGTCATACTCCATCAGGCCGGTCGTTTCTTCATCAGAAAACCCAGCCGCAGAACATAAACGCTGTAGAGTTTCATTCATAAAGCCCCCGAATTCGGTATGGGGCCGCCGAAATGTTTCGCTCCGAACATCCGTAGAACCGCGTAACCGAATCGACATTTATTCCTGAGAGTTCTCCGCAGGCGTTTCGGTGTGTCCAGGGTTTCAATACTTCGCATGTATAGGGCGCGATACAATTGATCGCACGATTTTCGGGACATCTTAGCTTTTTTAGTTTTCGACCCTATGTAATACTGACGCAGTGTCGCCCCAATAGTTTCAGGCTCTCTATATTTCTCCATAACACCGAAATTTCGGCGGAAACCCTCTGTCCGGTACGCTGCATCATGAACGATACACGCAAGGCGGTGCGGCCCGTCTGTACGGAAAATCTTTTTTACAAACTCCGGCGAAGATTGTAAATCTGTTTTAAAACCCGGTTCGATTCGGATTTCGTATAAAATGCCGCCTTCGTCAAAACGAACAACGATCGGGAAAACGGTTTGATGTACCTCTTTTGAGATAGCGGTGATGTTCGGCAATTCCGTAGAAACGTATGTTATTTTAATCATTTTTAACACCCTTCAGGATGATCGCGAATAATACGGGTTTGTTTTTATGCCAGTTTAGCAGCGTATGGTATTTGACTTTCGTCAACTTTGATAACTCGACAAGGCTTTTCAGTCCAGCTTTTTTTACTTGTTCATGTGGTTTCATCTCTGACTCCTTAACATTGCCACTTTTCTTCTAAGAATATGGGGTGAGTTTGTTTCCTCTACCATCATATCAACAACACCTTCTTTCACAGGGGAGTTTTTAAGATATTGTTTGAACCCCCAATTCCAATTCAAATCCTGAGATTCACAAGTCAAACATCATTGCGAAATTGTTTTAGTTTGCCTCCGAAGAGGCTTTGGTTTTATTAGGTTTTTTGAACATCAAATATTACACTATTTTTTAATACCATTCCCAGAAACTTATGTTGCAAATTTGACCATGAACAAACTCCTGTCCAATTTCCTCTGCCATTACACATTCTTCCATTTCGTCCATTTCGTCATTATCAACACTAAAAAATTGTGATAAAGATTCTAATTGATGATAGCCCTGTATATCCATCTCAACAGTGTAATTTGGATATTTTTCTACAAAAGATTCTTTTATATGCTCGATAAATCTGCCAAATTCTTTTTCTGCAATTTTACAATCTTCTTCGTTACAGTCATCAGTGATTGATTCAATCCAGTTTTTTTTGTTTATTGTAATTTTTAAAGTACCCATCTCAAGCTCCTTATGTTTTGTTTTTAAAAAAAACTATTAACTTTTTTCTTACACCTCTAATATACTATAATTATTTAAGTATTGCAAGAAAAAGATTAATTTATTTAAGTTTTTTTGTGAATCTCCAACAAAACGTGTAATTGTTTCCGACACCTTTTACACAATACTAAGCTGACAGAATCGCCAAATTTTAAAACCCTTGTTGCGCGCTGACCTTTACAACAAAAACACTTTCGTTTTTTACTATCTTTTACTATACTTATTTCCAAGTGCATCAAGCGATATCTTCTTTCCCGTTCTTTCGTAAAATCTTCCCACTCCTGGCACTCGTCGGGACATTCCCAATAATCGCAATTTGTTTTTTGTTTTTTATCGTAGTGTTTACATATCTCGTTATGACATTTTATCCCCACCATTTTAAACCGCTCCGATTCAATTATTTAAGTTTTTTTGTGAATCTCTCCAATGTTGGACAGCTTTTTGGATTTCCTCATCAGATTTAATATTTTCACCTTCAAATTTCTTAAAAGCCTCGACACTGCATAATTCAGCTTCACTGATATACTTGCGACAAAATCCAGGTGCGAACTTTTCCGATGTTGGACCATTTTTTGGGCATCCCCGCAAGACTTCATTTGTTAGACCACCATTCCCCGTCGACCCATGCATGTCCGCACGAATCGACATTGCTTGAACCCTTGTAGAAATACAGCGTATTAACGCCACGAACATACCGGAGGGTGTCGTCATCCAAAACGACGTGATCCTGGTAAGTGTGATATTTTCCGGAATGATTCAACCCGGAACGTTCTTTGTAGATATACGATCCGTTTTCGGAAAATTTATAATAAGAATGGCCGCCGATCCCGGCCCACTGGCCGTCGTAATGAGTCGACCATAACGCCCGTGCACGTTCCCCGAGCGGTTTGTCGCTGTCCGGTTTGACAGGATTCTGACAGTTGATCACAAAGAAGATAGAAACGATTAATAGTAATTTTTTCACTTCGTCCGCCTTTCTGGGCTTGGTTTTAGTATAATCCAACAGGGGCTATTGTCCGCCCGTTTACCGATCCGATTTCACTTATAGCGCGTTCACACAATTCCTTAATCTCTAATGCCTGACACTGCCACGCTGTTTTGTTTTCAATGAGATTTGTTGAAATAGTATACCCTCTATCCATCCCAGTAAAAACTACCCTAAGAATAGTGCAGGTGTTTTTTACCCACGCCTTATTATATTCAACCTGGCCATTTACTTCTTTTACTATACGACTAAGGGCGTTTATCTTAAGTTTTAAATTTCCCATTTCCAACTCCCGTTTAAATTTTAATTGTTTATCGTCTCACAATAATAAATATACCGCCATGACGTTTCAAAGTCAACAATTATTTTAAAATTTCTTGCAAATCGGAGAGGACTGATCGCCCTTTTTCAGTCAACCATCCCGGGACAGAACCTCCGTGCTCAGTTAATTCAAGCTTGTCCAGCGATTGCCACATGAAATATTTAGCCCCTTCCGAATTAAAAACTTTTTTACACGCTTTCTGGTACCGCACGTTGTAACTTTTAAATTCCTCTTTATCGTTGTTGTAATCGTCTTGGAGTGTTAAAATCCTGAGACAATCCCGGATATAGATGATAACCTCTTTCGGGCGGCCACACCCGCAAAAGTGGAACAACGCCGACGTGTAGAAACTCTCGGCGTTGTCATGTCGGCACCCGTTCTCGCAGGTGTATGTCCCGTCTTCGTTTTTGAATTTATCTATACTTAACACTATCGTAACCCACTTTGATGGCGTTCTCAATTCTGCCCGGTCGTCCCGGGCGGTTAATTATTTATTTTAAAATTTCTTTCAGATCACACTTGGGGCATAAAATTAATTCGTAAATTTTAACAGCCATTTCTTCGCACTCGTCCAATGTTAAATTGCCGTCCGAGTTCATCCAAATTAAATTGTTAATAACCGGTTTTAACTCATCATTTTCATCTTCTTCGTACAGCCCTTTAATATTTTTATTATTTTCTTCCATTTAAAAACCCCTATTCTGCCCGGTCGTCCCAGGCGGTTAATTATTTATTTTACGTACTTTAAACACAGGGTTATAATTCTTCCACGATATTTCGGAGACTTCCGAGCGTGTTCGATCGTTTCCAAAGCACTTTTTGTACCTGACACACAATCAGTTTTTAATTTTGTGATAGTGGCTTCAATGATCTTTTCTTCAAGTTCGTGTACGAGTGCTATCTGTTCATATTTTTTCAGAGAATCATCGTACCCGTCAGAAAGTCGATCCTGTTCTTTTCATTATCTCAGCATATTTCGCACGAGACATGCGGGTGATTCGTTCCAATTTCTTTTTTTCTGTGTAATATTGTTTTTTCATTTCGTCCGCCCCGTTGTTACCGTTTATCGTTTCGTTTAATTAAAAGATATGTTAAGGCGGTTTTAAAGTCAACAATTATTTTAAATCGAGTATCAGCCTCTTAATCCGGGTGACAGTCTCTTCGACATTGGCATCGTTCGTCGATTGCCTCGCGTCTGCGGATGCCCCAACTCTTTCGCCGATCACGTGCACAATCGACATAGCGGCCTTATAGATCGCGTCTTCTTCACTCCCGGTATACGCTGCGAGATTTAGCCTCTCTAACTCCTTTTTCGAATCGTCGATCAACCTCCTAAAGATGGATGCCTCTTCAGGGTCGGTCTCGATCATGTCTGAGTATCCCGCCTCCGCAACTTTGATTAAATCTTTTAAGTTTTCCACTACCACTCCCCTACGACGTCGCCGTCCCGGTTAATTACATATTTATGGAGAAGACCGTTCGAAAGCGAACCCTCGAATCGGTCTCCGTAATATTCTCGCGCCTGTTGTTCTGAATAAAAAACATAACCGTTATTTTGCATGTAAATTTTTTTCACTTCGTCCACTCCGTTGTTGCTGGGATCTCATCGCCACACACTATACAATACTTCTTAATACCGCGCTTTGGGGGCTCGGCTTCGACCACCCCGCAAACAGTACAACACCCGTCGGAACCTACTTCAGTGGATTCCCGCAGGCGCATATGTTGGGGATTACTAAACTTTGAAAGCATTATGCACGCCTGATCATGTGTAACAGGTGTTATGGTGCAAAGCACTTCTGTACCCCCTCGAATAACCACCACGTGGTACTTTCTGCCGAGATTAAATTCTAATTGTTTAAAACCTACCATGTCCGCTCCGTTGTTACCGTTTAGTTTATCGTCTCACAGTAATAAATATAACACCATGCTGTTTCAAAGTCAACAATTATTTTAAACCTTCCCACAACATTTTTTATATTTACGTTTCGACCCGCACGAACATGGATCGTTTCTTTTCGGTGTCTTCTGGACTGCGACCGGGTCAGGGCCGATGTATATGTCCGCCACGTTTGTTCGGGCGGCAATTTTGCAGAATTCGGCGAGACCTGGAATATCTATGGGCATAGGACGCACTCCGGGAGTTTAATTTTTCGACTTAACACACTGCGAAACTTACTGCAATATGGTTCTTGGTGACTGATCCCGTATATCGTATCTACGTGGGGGCAATCCCCGCAGAAAAACTCCGAAAACCGCCCGATACAATCCCGCCGTTTCTCTGGAATCCCTGGATTACGCGAATAGTAAATAAAACAACCTTCGCGATAATGCGAAACTGCCGCCCACCACGCGTTCGTCCGAACGGCGATCGTCATGTCCGACAATACCACAGTGTATTTCTCCCCGATACCCGCCAGAAGTGCTTCGAGCCGCTCCATGGTTTCACGAGGGATACGGGTGTCCCCGATATGTGCCTGTTTCATTTTTTCAACGCCTCCGCATAGATAAAATCGAGAATTTCCGTAAGCGATATTAATATTGATTCCGGGTAAGCGTGATCAACGAGTTTGCCGTTTTTTAAATACTGTGGGCGCCCGTAAACCTTAAAAGTTGTCTCGTCCACTGTTGAATCCCGACTTATCAGGGAGCCAGGTTTTAATTCCTCTATAGAGGATATTCTAAAGTTTTCGAAATATTCGTCTTTAGGTTTAGCAGCCTGTACCACGGCGTTTAATACTGTAGAATCTATCATTTCCCCACCTATCTGCCCGGATCTCTCCGGGCGGTTAATCATCTACCTCGCTTCTATTGTTTTACAAACTCGACAAGTGTATTCACCCTGTGATTTTTCTGCTAATCTGTTTTTAACAGCTTCAATTTCTTCCTTTGTGTTTTTATAAACAAACCTCTTTAAATTTCTGACGTGTCCGCAACCACAGATTTTGCAAAAAACTTTTACTCTTAATTTGATTTGGCCGATCGGTCTTTGTAATTCAGTCACGCTTTAATCCCCCCTTCTGTTTATCGTTTCGTTTAATTAAAAGATATATTAGGGGGCTTTCAAAGTCAACAATTATTTTAAATCTTCCCCAACACCGGCGATACTTGCAACAAATTTACGAAGCCTCGCGAGTTGTTCGGCAGCCTTGGTCGCTTCTGGATGGCTATTTACAAGATCCACAAGAGATGAGTTCCCACCCATACCCTCAATTATCTTTTTAAACCGACGCATATATCCTGATTCGCCGTCTTCACCATGTTCGTCCAACATCCTGTCAAAAATCCATTTCAGGAGACCCACATCTGTGTGAGTCTCGCCACTGTAAAACCCACTTGTATTGAAATCCCCTCGAATCGTTTTTTTAAGATGACCCTCCGATATAATCGGGATTTTAAGCTTCATAGCGGTCTCAACTTTTGTACACGGCCACGAAATGATACCCCCCATGACAACGCTGTTTGTTTTTGCCGACACGTTAGTACTAACTGAGCCGCCTGCCGACTTGATCATCTCTTTAACACGTCTTCGCCCTTGACTGAAAGTACCTGCTAAAACATATGTTTCCCCCTGTATCTTAAGCGAAACCACTTCACCAACAGATTCGATCTTCCATGGGAACGGCAGTGGTGAGGAGGTGCGCACGTGGCGTAAGTGTTTCGCTTCATACCCTCCGTAAATGCCCCTGCCCACTGAAACCATATATCTATTTGAACCCTTAACCTGATATATGGAGCTGACTATCGCCTCCGCGTCCGGCTGTAAAAAATGTGCATCTCCACACGAAACGACAACACGATCTCCTTTTTTGAATCGGGTGTTTACGTGCCGTAAATGTTTCGCCTCGTACCAACTGATAATACTCCCGTCATCTAAGCGGATACTGTATCGAGTACCCGACCCGAGTGGGTTCCTTACACTGTTGACGGTTGCTTCACAATCTGAAGGGAATCCCGATTTCTTTCGGGGTAAATCTTTAACCACTCGTACGCGGTCGCCCGCTTTAAATTCTATACGTCGTAACTGTTCCGCCCTAAACCAACTGTGCCAAACCCCACCTGCGTGGAGCCTATACCGTGGACTGCGGCCCCGATCAACCCGTACGTGATCAATGACAGCGTCACAATCTGAAGGGAATCGGGAGTCATTAACCACTCGTACGTGGTCGCCTCTTTTAAATTCATGTTTCATCATCACACACCTTTCGTTTAATTGTTACATCGTCTCCGGGCCGTAATACCATGAAAATTCAACACCGGTTAACTTTATTACTTTTTTGTTAAGCTTGCGCGTCAGTGACCGCCGGATACCCTCTAAGCCCACCCTTAACACACTGCCTTGCTTTAGGGATTCTATCTTTCCCGTTATGTTTTCCAATGCCACTCTACACATTTTTACATCGTGATAGTGCATGTCTTGCACTTTTCCCACCTCTCGTTTAATTGCTCTTTAACTTTCGAATTATTTTCTTGTATCGACATTTCACCCACCCCGTTCAAGTTTATCGTTTATCGTTTAATTAAAGATATATTGAATGGGTTTTAAAGTCAACAATTATTTTAAAATAAAATACTGCTCCGGCTGTGAACGTGATATACGACATGTGCGGACGAAAAAAATACCCCGAACACCCTCTCCCCGATCCGGGTCGCTTCGAACGTTTTACTGTTCGATTGGAGAGGGTGTTCGGGGTATAAATAAAAAGAGGGCTCCCTATATTTCAAGTTCGCCCTCTTTAGAGACAGCCCTCGGCAGGTGCTGTCCCAAACGATAAACAATTCCGGTGGGAAATGCTTATGAACAATATACTATATGTCATCACCCGTGTCAAATACTAACTTCGGCTTAACGCCTAAAGCCCAATAAATGCGTGATACTTGGTGCAAATTCAACTTGATATCACCCACCAAAACATCGCTAATAAAAGACTCATCGAATCCTAATTTCTCGCACAACCAGGAAGTGTCTTTCTCCAGATCTTTAAGCCTATGCCGGATTGCGCCTGAAACGTCCGATTTTAAATCCATAAAATACCCTGTGGGGGATTCGTCGGTCTGTTTTAACAGTTGTTCCGGTGTCAGGCTCATGTGTCGTCACCCGTGTCAAATCCATTCAGAATTCGTTCGCGGTCGCCCTTGTTGATATCCGCTTCGGTCTGAATTTTATCAATTTCTTCTTTAATCTCTTTTCGTTTTTCCTCGTTCGGTACGTCGCCGATCGCGTCATGAACCTTCATTCGGTACGCTGTTATGCTTAGCTCGCGGAGCCCGGTTTCCTGCGCGAGTTTGAATTCTTCCCATTTCTGTTTCGCTGTCCGGATATCAAAATCCTTATCGAATACAAAATTCGGAACGTTATCCCCGGATTGATAAAATCTCGCGACAATATCGAGGATCTTATCCACAGCGTTCTCTGTGTTGACCGCCAACGATGAGAGATTCCCGACAATCGGATCACGGTCGATAAGTTTCGCGATGCCGCTTTGCGCCGCGTCGGTTCCTGTCGGATTGCCGTTCGAAGCGGTCAGACCTGTTTGGTTCTTCTCGTTTTCGTAAGCTTTCCCGAGATACTCCTGAGCTTTATCGTCGAAGGTCTTCATTTCAAGATCTTTCGTGAGATATGATGGTGGCCCTTCTTCGGAGTCATACACCCACCCGCGAATCTGTGTTGATTTCTTCTTAACATTTCCCTCGGAATCAGTCTCAACATTCTCAGCACGCACGGCGGAATCTGGAATCAATAGTTCGGCGGACGCATATTTGAACGCCTCAAACGCCCCCGCTGAGAGGAAATCGAAAGCTGTAAATATCATATTCTGACTCGTGAACATGGCGCAACGACCCCATATTTGAGCCGTACTTGTCGGGTACGCCGCTTCGATCACAACTGGCGTAACACCTGCGCCGTGTGAAACCTTATCGATCTCACCGCCGTCGGCATCGTAAACCGCGTAACTTGTCTTATCAATAATAATTGTGATATTTTCAACAGCGGGGCGTTCTTTTGTGTAATCCACCCACGGAGGGCATTTTGATGCACTGTACGCTATCCAGGTGATATCACCCCCATTTTGTTCTACATGGAGGACGTCCCACGGGTTGATCTTACTAAGAAACGGTGTGAAATTATCATCCTCGTCGCCTTTATGCACGGGGGTACCCTTAGGTTTGTCAATAACCGTGATCGATGTCGCATACGTACGGAATTCAGGTGTTATGAACTGCCTCGCGTAGTCTTCCAATGAAACTTTGTTAGTATCCCCCGCAGTTACATTCTCGGTCCACGTAATAAGATCTTTATTTGGTGTCGCATCACCATCGTACTCGTACCGGTGTGATTGTGCCCAAACAGCATCGACCGCAGTTGTGACGAGATCTTGTGTCGGGTTCTGCGCGATCTGCGCATATCGCTCTCTCCGGAGATTGTACGTGACATCGTCTTCCGTCGGGAACTGCCAGCAATACCCATTTATCCCGGCCTCATCGTTTTCATACAGCGCCCGGATGCGTTTCCAAACAGGCAACAATTTCTGAATTTCTAAATCAACAGGAATATTCACACTCATGCAGCATCCTTTTCATAGGGCTTTTTGTAGCGGACGGGATAACGTTTTTCAACGAGATATCCGCAGCCGTCAGATATGTGCCCGATGGCCGGGTCGTCGAAATTACCGTTCAAATACTCTCGCATTGTCGCTCGCCTAAAATCATTTTTTAATTTTTTAACATTCGGAGTTAATAATAATCTACTAATTCCGTTTGCGTTGCGCAACATTTTATTCATTGCGTTCAATCTGTTTTTTCGTCTGGTATTTTTTACGATACGAATTGGTGTGTTGGCTCCGAACGAATTCCGGAGAATTTTTAAATCGGATTTCCCAACACCATGTGCGTTACGGTTTTTACAACTCGGATCGGGATAAATCTCATATTTCGTCTTTTTTGGATCACCATATTTATCAATAATCTGTTCCGCCGCCGCGTCAGTGTCGCAATTTTTGAGATGAAATTCATCGAAAATAACACATTTGAGAACTCCATCTTGGATTACTTCTTGGCCGATCACTGAGCACATTGGGTCGTAGTTGAAGTCCATCCCGACGAAGATTGGGCGATTCGGGTCGTAATTGAATCCTTGAATCACATTATCGTCGCAGTATGCGTGATATGCAGAACCGTCAGACATATTAACGAATTTCCCGTCAATGTATGCGTCCACGAGGAGTGAATCATACTGATCATACAGGTCGTCTATGAACGATTGGGGTAAGTCCGTATTGTCCGTCGTACGCCCTCTAATGAGGTCAAATTCTTTGGGCACCTTCTCGCCCTCACAAACATCGTACAGCCAATTAAGGCCCTCCGGCGTCCCCGTGAGCCACCATTGCAGCTCTTTTGCTTTCGGATGTCGTAATCGCGCCAACATTTTGATATATGTTTCGTGCGATTGTTGCCCGGGCTCGTCGATCCCGAACGAGCATAGATTTGGCCCGTTCAGGCTATCCGGATTCCTGCCGGATCCGATCCAGACGAGCCCCTTCCATTTTTTAATTCGAAACTCATGGTCAGATTTGTTGTATGTATAATCTTTGCCGATCTTCAGTCCGAATTGATCCGTTAAAAGTTCGTGCATCGTGGGGATTACTGTTTTTTTAGCCTGGGGAAATGACGGGGAAACCAACATGTGTGGTTTATTGTAACCGCGATCAATCATGCTGTGTTTTATAGACTCCAGGCACGTCGCATGTGTTTTACCACCACCATAACCCGTAATTAGCGCCTTCCCACGTTTCCGGGAGCGCATGAACCGTTTTTGGTGTGGGTGTCGGCGGTGTAATTTAATTTTCTTGACAGTGCGTCCTAATCGTTAAAAGAAAATTCGTAATCGTCGCCGTCGCCGTCGCTTGATTGCTCCCAACACCGGGCGTTATCACCCAACATTCGTAACGCTTTAATTTTATCATGTAGTTTTATGTTAACCTGTGTCCCTTGGATCGTTTCGATCGTCCCGTCGCTCTGCACTTCGCGGACGATACAGGGTTTGATCGTTAATTCCCTGATCGCAGGACTATTGCCGATTATATCGTCAGAACTTTTCAAAGACACCTCATCACCCTCGAAATCCACATAGTTTGTAATGTCCGAGAACGCACATATCGCCGTCTCAGAGAGGATGTCCTCCACTTTGTAACCGAACGGCCGGAGATGCCGTTTTGTCAGTTCGGCTATCTTTTTTCGAATTTTTGGTTTTTGTAGAAGATCGAACGCGGCGCGCCCTGCCGACTTAGGCGAGCACCCGATAGCCAACGCGGCCTTAGTCCCGTTTGATTTCAACGCGATATATTCGTAACAGAATTCTATCTCTCGGATAGAGTATTTAAGTTCCATGGGATTAATATACCTCATGGAGCGGGATTCGGCAACCACAAGGGGGTTCCCGTAGTTTCCCCGTAGTTTCCCCGTACTAACGGGGAATTGTAAGTTGGTGTTTTGTGGCAGTTTATAGCGTTTTTCCCCGTATTCCCCTTAGATTCTTAAAGTTGAGGGGAATAGTATATAGGGTGTATATATGGTATGGGGGAAAAAAGCGCGAGAGCGGTGAGTATAGGGTTTTCGGTGCAAAATTTGAAGAGGGGGTCGTAAACTCCTGTGTATCAGAGCGTTACAGCTCCCCGTTAGTACGGGGAATTACGGGGAAACTACGGGGAAAATTGACCTTGAGGGTGTCTGTAGCGGCTTGAGGCGGCTTCGGGTGTGTCTGTAGCGGCTTGAGGCGGCTTCGGGTGTGTCTGTAGCGGCTTG
>PJEL010000651.1_pt1 | contig 40491 bp, 43 predicted proteins | sample 1853271 | NCBI WGS metagenome assembly PJEL01 (sample SAMN08108733, study PRJNA415343) | Invertebrate metagenome, whole genome shotgun sequencing project. | host: Globobulimina | place: Sweden: Gullmar Fjord | collected 2015-08
GCGGGATTCATGACAAAGAGGCTATTATCACGGGTTACCTGCAGAGGAGAATAAGAGTCTTGATACATATACCATTTGATGTGATTGATTCTTATTATCTGAAAAACAGGGAGAGGTTTGGAAATAGTGATTTGTCCGAGGTCAGGGATGAAATAGAAGCATTTTTGCTAGAGCAGGAGTTTGAAGTGAAAATTCGGGAACATTATGATGAACTTAGAAAAAGAGCATATATCAGAAAACAGTTGAAGCTGAACCATTAAGGAGCAATAAGCAGAATTATCAGGTTATAAGTACTTTATGACTGCCAGCTCATTACAGTCCGGAAATTTGGGGCATCGTTGGCAGTCACCCCAGATTTTGTGCGGCAGTTCGTTCTTATCAATGTCTTCAAATCCCTGTCCTTTAAAAAAATCAGGATGGTAAGTAAGTGCAAAGACTTTTTTTACCCCAATGTCCCTGGCTTCTCTTATGCTTTTTTTTATGAGTTGTTTTCCTATGCCCAGCCCCTGGTGGTTTTTTGATACGGCCATTGACCTGATTTCTGCCAGGTCGTCCCAGAGAATATGCAGTGCGGCAACCGCTATAACTTTATCGTCTTCAATAACAATAGAAAAATCACGAATGCTTTCGTAGATTTCGCTTAGAGAACGCGGGAGCATGTCTATTTTTTTCGCGAATTTGTTAATGAGAGAGTGTATCTTTTTAGCGTCCTGTACCCTTGCTTTTTTGATCTTCAACTTTTCCCTCCGTGTTACTTGCGATATTGTATTTGGCATTTATTAAATACTCATCACTACTTTTTACTGAAAATACTATTATGCAGGTCGATGAGAATTCCCTCTCTTAGACCATAGTTGCTCACGGTAAGTTCATTAAATCCCAGTGTTTTCATGAGCCTATGGAGTATAAGCGTTCCAGGCACTATAATGTCAAGCCTTGTCGGTTCAAAAGGAATATGTTTTGCCCTTTCCTCCGAAGAGATTGTAGCTATTTCAGAAACAATGGATTTTACTTTATGTATGCTGAGTCTGAAATTATGTATTTTATTATGATCATATTTTGTGAGCCGTTGTGCCATTGCAGCAAGGGCAGTAATTGTACCGGCTGTGCCTATTAATATTGTATTGTCAGTGATGAGATTTTTGAATGAATCTGCAAAGGGCATGATCCTGTTTGAAATTTTCTCATCTATTTCTCTTATATTGTCATCAGAAGGAGGATCGTTTTTCATATATATATCAGATAAATAAACAACCCCAAGATTAAGGCTCTTGACCATTACGGGTTTTGTGCCTTTGGTGAAGATTAGTTCCGTGCTCCCCCCCCAATATCAACCATAAGCGCGGTTTCCGGAGGGACATTGTCCATGAGTATGCCTGACGCTGTTAATGCTGCCTCCTGTCTGCCGCTTATGATTTTAATGTCAAGGCCAGTCATGTCTCTGACATGTCTAATAAACTCATCGCTGTTTCCAGCCTCTCTCAACGCACTTGTCGCTATGGCGGCTGTTTTGTACACATTGCAGTCGCTAATTAGGGCACTGAAATGTTTGAACGCTTTTAAACCGCGGGCCATTGCTTCATTGCCGAGAAGACCAGTGTCATGCAGGCCCTCTCCGAGCCTGGTTATGAGTCTTTCAGATAGGACCTCTTTAAAAGAAAAAGACGCATTATTCGTATTGGACAGGACTTCAGCAATAAGAAGCCTGAATGTATTTGTTCCGATGTCTATGACAGCAAGGGGTTTGTTTTGCACAATGAAATTATAAATGATAATAAAGATTTATTGCTATTTTGACGATATAATAGTAGTAGTTTCTTAATCTAAAATTGCTAAAAATAGTTTATGTCAGAAGCATATAAGACAGACTATTGTTTGATGGATGGGGGTGTATATGGAAAGAGTTTTAATTACAGGTGGGGCCGGTTTTATAGGTTCTCACACAGCGGACCTTTTGATGAAACAGGGTGTCCCGGTACGGGTCCTGGATAATTTATCATCCGGGCACAGGTCAAATCTGCCTGATCAGAATCATTTGCTGGAATTTGTTGAGGGTGATATAACGAATGCTGATACAGTCAGGCAGGTCATGGATGGTGTAACACATTGTATCCACCTTGCAGCCCAGGTATCAGTTGTGGCTTCACTGGAGGACCCTGGTTTTTCCGCACAACAGAATGTCATAGGTTTTATTAATGTCCTGGATGCGGCCCGCATTGCCGGCGTTAGCCGTCTTGTGTATGCCTCTTCAGCGGCTATTTATGGAGAGCCACCCAAGCTGCCTTTGGATGAAGAAGTGCCTGTTAAACAGTTTTCACCATACGGACTTGAAAAACAGATCAATGAGTATTATGCCGATCTTTACCACAGGCTTTACAATTTTTCCTCCATTGGTATGCGTTTTTTTAATGTATTTGGCCCGAGACAGGACCCAAAGTCACCGTATGCCGGAGTTATTGCACTTTTTGTGGACCGTATAAAAATGAACCTTCCTGTTACCGTGTTCGGTGACGGTAAACAGACACGTGACTTTATATATGTTCGGGATGTGGCCAGGGCAAATGTTGCTGCATTAGCGAGTGGTTATCAGGGCGCGTGCAATATAGCTACCGGCCGCAGCACTTCATTGATGGATTTGATAGAGGTCCTGTCTGACCTTACAGGTAACGAAACTGAAGTCGGTTTTAACGAACCAAGGACAGGAGATATTGTTCATTCATTGGGTGATCCGTCCCGCATGAATAATGAACTTGGGCTTGAGGCTGAAACAGGACTCAAAGATGGATTGGCAACTTTGCTCTAAAGCTGGAAGCAAGTCAGAGGAGAACAAATTTAAAAATTCATAATTCGATATGACATTGAATTATATTCTGCCTGATTCTATCCTTGATACCGCTGTTTTAATATATGTTTTGCCTGTTATAGGCTGCACTTGATGTATCGAGATGAGATTTTAAAATTTGTTCTCCTCTGACTCGCTTAAGAGTTTCTTATCCCCCCCCCTATAAACTGACAGTATGAAAGTGAAAAAACGTGTTGTATAATATTGCAATTCAGGCCGTCTTTTATTGTGATAAAGGGCCGTTTAAAAAAAGGGGGGGACATGAGAGTAGAAAAAAGAGTAGGGGTTTTTGTTTTTTGTTTCTGGTTGGCTGTAATTGTGATGGCGCCGCTTGCAGCGTTTTCAGAGGTAGGCAGGACGATTAATTATCAGGGGTATCTTACCGACGGGTCTGGGAATTCTGTAGACGGCACAATCCTGATGACACTATCCATTTATGATGTTGAGACAGAGGGCGAAGCTTTATGGTTTGAAGCACAGTCTATCATTGTAGAAGAAGGGGTGTATAGCATTCTTCTTGGGTCAGACCCTGAGAATCCGCTCGATATTCCTTTTAACACACTGTATTTTCTTGGTGTCCGTGTTGAGGAAGATCCGGAGATGGAACCCAGGCAGCAACTGACCTCTGTCCCGTATGCGATCATGGCTGACGATACTGATACCGTGGACGGCATGCACGCGTCGGAACTGCAGCGACGTATAACCGGCACATGCCAGTCAGGAAGCACTATTCAGGTTGTGAATCCTGACGGATCAGTATTGTGTGAGAGCGGGTCTTTTTTCGAAGAGGGAGAAATCTATTCTGCAGGAGCAATCAGTATCAAAAGCGATGAGGGTAATATCATCATTGCTGCCGGCACAAGCAGGATCACGGTATTTCCATCCGGGAGTATCGTGATTGAGGGTGGATCAGATGTGACAGTACAGGCAGGAAATAGCCTGAACATGATTGCGCAAGATGACGTGAATATTACGGCCGGGGGTGTTTTGGATTTAAATGGGGCGGTCATTGATTTAAATTGAAAAGCAATTCAAAAAAATGGAAAAATGTCACCTGTAAATTCTTACAGGTGACATACTTTATCGTATTTTTGTATTGTTTATATATAAGGGACGTGGAGTGTTTTAGTAGCTAACAATCTAACATTTTCACGAGGTATAAATTGATCAGTCAAAAAATTCTTATTATAGATAATGAAATACCCATAACTGAGGTCGTGAAGGCAGTTTTGAAAGACCGTTATGACGTGGCGACAACTACAAGTGCATTAAGTGCTTTTAAATTTATGGCTGAAAACAGAGTTGACCTGGTATTGCTTGATATAAGAATGCCACAGGTAAACGGTATTGAGGCGCTAAAGACAATTAAAGAAAGACATCCGGATGTTATTGTAATAATGCTGACTGCTTATGATTCAGATGAAAATAGAGAGAAGGCAATGTCATTAGGCGCATATTGTTTTATCATAAAACCATTTAACATTGATGAGCTTAGAGGAAATGTTGAACAGGCCCTGATGGCCTGACACAATGCGGAAGGGACAGGTCCCATGATGAAAGATCCTTATAAATACAATCAAATAAAAATACTTCCCTTTGACTTGGGGATAATCTCTGCATCTTCGGACCTTAATAAAAGCTCCTGCACTGCCTTCTTACCCTCGTCCCCGACATCAAGTGAAAACTCATTTACATAAAGGCCGATATGCTGATTGATAACATCATCTGAAAGTTCCTGTGAATGCTCTTTAATATAATCCATCGGTTCCGTGCGGTTTTTAAATGCATATTCAACACTCTGCTTAAGAAACATATTGATCTCTTTGTTCAGCTGCTCACCAAGTGAACGTTTGGCTATAATGCCGCCCAGGGGTATAGGAAGGCCGGTCTCCTCTTCCCACCATTGACCGAGATCAACGATCTGCTTCAATCCATAAGATGGGAAAGTAAACCTGGACTCATGAATAATCAACCCCGCATCAACTTCCTCGTTAGCCACAGCATCAACAATAAGATGAAAAGGCATGACAACTAATTTTGAATTATGAATTATGAATTTTGAATTAAAGAGGCGTAACAATAAACTTGCCGTAGTTAACGTCCCCGGAATAGCGATCCGTTTTTCGCGCAGGTCTTCCATTGAGTAATCTTCTTTTGCTATTACTAGTGGCCCGCATCCCCTTCCTAGTGCACCGCCGGCCCTGAGCATGCAATAATCGTCACGCAGATGGCCAAAGGCATGATAGGAGGTTTTGGTAAGGTCGAGTTCTGTGTTCAGGGCTTTCTGGTTCAGAGTTTCGACATCCAGCAGAATTTCATTGAAATTAAGATCACCCATTGCAATTTTTCGATGTATCAGCGCATAAAAAATAAACGTATCGTTAGGGCAGGGTGAGTATCCGAGAGAAAGGTTTTTCATGGTTGATAATTAGAAGAAAAGGGAAGAGGCTTAAGCCTGCTTCCCCTGTTTATTCCGATAGTCTTCTATTGCCTTATGAAGCGCTTCCGCGCCAAGGTTTGAGCAGTGATGTTTTTGCGGCGGCAGACCGTCGAGTGCTTCTGAAAGAGATGTCTTTGATATCTTCATAGCTTCATCCAGAGTAAGGCCCTTGGCTATTTCAGTGACCATGCTCGATACCGCGATAGCCGCGCCGCAGCCGAATGTCTGAAACTTTACATCTGTTATTACATCATCTTTAACTTTAATGAATATTTTCATTGCGTCGCCGCAAACAGGATTGCCTTCAGCTCCTATTCCGTCAGCGTCTGGCATTTCCCCTACATTCCTGGGATTTGTAAAATGGTCCATTACTTTTTCGTTATACATGTCGGGTCCTCCGTTTCTTCCCATCCTTTTGAATAAGGTGAAATTTCTCTCAAGCGAGTTATTACCTTCGAAAATGTCTCGCTGAAATAGTCTATGTCTTCTTCTGTGGTCCCTTCTCCAAGGGTAAATACAACTGAACCCTGGGCAAGGTGCACTGGTGTTCCTATTGAGAGTAAAACAGGTGAAGACTTCAATGCCCTTGAGCTGCATGCGGAACCGCTTGCAGAATAAATGCCGTTTCCAGCAAGAAGCATGAGCATTGCTTCGCCTTCTATGTATTCAACTAACAGGCTAGCGTGGCCCGGAAGTCTCTTCACCGGATGCCCTGTTAGTGTTACTTTGTCGATCTTCAAGGCAGCCGCTATGATCCTGTCTCGCAGTTTCTTTACATGGTCCATCCGTTTATTTAGATCTCTTTTCGCTATTTCAGCTGCTTTTCCCATGCCGACAATCGCTGGGACATTTTCAGTACCTGCCCTGCGGCCGCCTTCCTGGATCCCTCCATAAACAAGGGGAACAATACGGATTCCCTGTTTTACGTAGAGAGCAGCAGCCCCTTTCGGACCGTAAAATTGGTGTGCCGCAAGGGTGAGCAGGTCTACGTTAAGGGCATCGACATCGATCGGGATGTTACCGACTGATGCTACTGCGTCTGTATGAAAAATAATGCCTTTTTCTCTGGCGATCGCGCCTATTTCAGCGAGGGGCTGAATAGTGCCGATCTCGGGACTGGCATGGATTATTGAAATCAGTATAGTCTCATCCGTTATTGCTTTTCTTACATCTTCAGGATCGACCAATCCGTGATTGTCAACCTTCAGGTAGGTTACTGTAAAACCTGATTTTTCAAGAAAACGCGCTGAATTCAGTATAGAGTGGTGTTCCACTTTTGAGACGATGATATGCATTCCCTTGTTCTGGTTTGCGTAAGCAATGCCCTTTATAGCAAAGTTATTGGACTCGGCGCCGCTGGCCGTGAAAATTATCTCTTTGGCCTGCGCATTGATAAGTTCCGCGGTCTGGAACCTGGCATTTTCAATTGCATCTCTAGCAACCATACCGTATTCATATAAACTCAACGGGTTCCCGTAGTTTTCTTTCAGAAAAGGCAGCATTGCATCCAGGGCGTCCTGGTGGAGCGGATTTGTTGCCACGTGGTCCATATATATCTTCTTCATTTGGACTCCCTTACTTTCTTAATGAAAAATTCGTAATGATCGTCATCTTCATAAATTCCGAGAAATTCATTGCCTGTTTTTTCGCACCAGGCAGGAATGTCATCTATCGCACCATCATAGTCGGTGAGGATAGAAAGCGTCTGTCCCACTTCAATTTCCTTAACATGGTCTTCCATAGTGAGAAGATGCATTGGACACATCATATATATAACATCTGTTGTTGCATCAGTAACTAATGGCTCGTTAAGAAATTTAAGCTGGTTATCATCCAATTTATGTGCCTCCGCAAATGACATATCATTACCCCATTAATTTCACTTCTTCTTTTAAAAGATCATTTAAATTTATAGTATCGAGAAAGTCTTCAATTTTTTCGCCGAGTGATTTCCAGAGAAGTCTTGCCACACAGCCATCTACACGTTTACATCCCTTTGCTGCAGGATCAAGACATTGAGTGATCGCTACAGGCCCTTCAAGAGAGTTCAGGATCATCCCGACGCTTATTTCTTCAGGACTCATGTTTATGACATATCCGCCGCCCGGGCCTTTCTGGCTTACAATGAGTTTTGACTTGCGCAGTTTATTCAGCAGCTGCTCAAGGTATGAAACAGAGACTCCCTGGCGCTTCGCTATCTCCTTGATGGACAGGGGGCCATTCTCATAATTCTTGGCAAGTTCAAACATTGCCCGCACTCCATATTGTCCTTTTGTCGATAACTTTAACATGATTAAATCCTAATAGTCTAGTAATATGGTCAAGTATTCTATGTATAAATTACAATAGTCCACCTGTATTGTCAAGTATTATCTGTTTGAAAGCTATAATGCTTTGAATTAATGAGATAAATAGGGGTGGTTAAGAAGGCGATAAGGTCTGTTAAATAGTGAAAAAGAGTGTAATATTTAACGGAATCTGCTTATTCTTCATAGATATGTTTAAGTCTCATGTATGGATCCTCTTCTTCAGGTCCAGGTATCGTTTCAGCTTTAGAATTAATCATTGTATTGATGATATCTACACACATGCGTGCTGTTTTGCCTTCTTTGACCAATACGAGCCCTCCGGGGAAATACAATTTGTTATTAAGACGAATGATCTTTTTAACCGAGACAGAGAACTCTTTGAAAAAAGTTTCCCCGTCGCAGCTCATCGGTCTTATAATAATTGCGGCCTTTGAAAAAGCCAGGAGCATGGTCTGGATATCATCCTGGTCTAAATATATAATATTGTCTTTCAGGTCTCTGCCGGCTTCTTCGATAAGAGGTCTTAATTTAGAAGAGTGTTTTTCTGACAGGGATATGACAATGGCAGTGTCTGAAGTTACCTGATGATTGGCCAGCATTTCAGTTAGAATATCAAAGGCAAAGGAGTCTTTTATGATATTTGAGAAAACAACAGTACTCTTTTTGTTTACGAGTTGTTCAGGGCCTGAAGGCATTTCATCTGGTAGATGTATAAAGGACGGGACAAGCTCGAAGTTGGGTTTTTTTCTGTACATTGAGGCAACGTCATATGTATCCTGATCATTATAAATAATTTTATCAACCAGGTAAAAAGTACTATTGAGGGTCTGGGTCCCGCCGAAAGGGCTGCGCATCTGGCCAAGGACCGAGAAAAATTCCGAATGAAACGTAATAACGGTTTTAGTGCCAAAGAGCTTTCCAGTAAAGACAGAAGCCATGAGTTTCAGTAGCCCCACACGTAAATAACCCTTGGTTGCAAAATGCACGACATCTTTACCCCGGCAATGGTTAAACAGGCTTATCACAAAACCTGGGACACTTTTTGAGTCTATGAATCTCCTGTCATGAGAGGGGTTTTCCGAGGTGTTTAGAACAGTGCATGTATGCCCGTCTTGTTCAAGCCGGTTTAACAGCGATATATTATGCAGGTTTTCTTCTTCAAACGGTGGTGCGAAATTTCCTATTAATAGTATTTTTATGGTCATTAATTAATACCCCTCTAAATCTCCCCTCGGAAAGAGTCGTAGACTTGTAAAAGGGACACAGGAGGGTTATTCAAGTGTCACTGTAACACTGTCTCCCACTGTAATATTATATTTTTCTGCAGCACTGCCTTTAAAAATGAAAAACTCAAGCTGGCCAAAACTGTTTATGACTGACGAAAGAGCAGAGGATTTATTATCAGAGTAGCATTTTACCAGGTCCGGTTGATTTAAACTTAATTGAATATTGAATGAATTTCCAGTTTCACCAGGAGCAAGTTTTTCCAGGTCAGCAGTTTTTATGTTGGAAATACAATTGCCGAATACATCAATAGATGCAATTTCTCCAGTAATGAGGTTGTCTGAAACCACTGGCTTGGTTATTTCAATATTTGTATAATCAGCTATTGGTATGCCGAATGCAACTGGATCGGTCCCCTTTGCAAGCCAGGCGGCAACAGGTGCAAAAATATCCCGGCCATGGAAGGTAGAACCGCGTACAGGAAGAAAATACTCCGTCGATGTTAAATGGATTACCTTAATGGAATCTACATGCTCTTTTTCATAAACAGTTGAGAAGACACCGTTGTCAGGGCCTATAAAAAAATGGTCTCCAGTTATAACGAGTATTGGCCTTCTCTGACTCCCGACACCTGGATCGACAACGACTATATGAATAGTCATTAAAGGAAAGCTCTCATAGCTCATTCCTATGACCCGTGAGGCTTCCGTAATATTGTGTCGTTGAATATTGTGCGTAATATCCACTGTCTTTACATCCGGATGTATCCCGAGTATAACCCCTTTCATTATTCCAGCAAACGGGTCTTGCAGGCCGAAATCCGTTGTTAGCGTAATAACCGGTTTGTTTAACATTTAACAGATCCGGTCAGTTCTTTGATAGATTTAATGTCTTTTTCAGACATGAAGGATTTGATTCCTTTTAGCACGTTTATGGTAGTTGCAGGGTTTATGAAATTGCCGGTTCCTACGGCAACAGCATTTGCGCCCGCGAGGATAAATTCAAGAGCGTCTTCAGCGGACATGATTCCGCCCATACCTATAATTGGGATTTTGACGGTTTTACGGCACTCCCATACCATTCGAACAGCAACGGGTCTTATAGCCGGGCCTGAAAGACCGCCTGTGATATTTGCGATACGCGGCTTTCCTGTATGTATGTCTATGCTCATGCCTGTGAGCGTGTTTATAAGGGATATAATATCGGAGCCGGCGTCCTCGGCGATTTTTGCAAATTGTTTTATGTTTGTTACATTCGGAGAGAGTTTTGTGATAAGAGGTAATTTGACCCTTTTTCTGACACTGGTAATCAGCTCTTCAAATGCACCGGGTTCGGTGCCGAATACGATGCCTCCTTTTTTCACATTTGGACAGGAGACATTCAGTTCAACGGCGTCAACACCGGCAGCTTCGAGTTTCTCAGAGAGTTGAATGTAGTCGTCGATGGTGTTGCCGAGTATGTTAACTATGATTTTTGTTTTAAGTCCCCTCAAAAAAGGTAGCTGTTGCTTCATGAAACCTTTTAAGCCCGGGTTCTGTAATCCGATGGCATTAAGCATTCCAGCGGGTGTTTCACATATTCTCGGAACAGGATTTCCTTTCATCGGCTTTAGGGATATACCTTTTACCACGATCGCTCCGAGTTTGTTCAGATCAATGAATTCCGAAAACTCCTTGCCGTAGCCGAAAGTCCCGGATGCAGTCATGACTGGGTTCTTTAGCTTTAATTTGCCAAGATTTACTTTGAGGTCTATAGGTTTCTTTTTACTCATTATTGTCCCAAATGATTTCTTTTATCGGAAAAACAGGTCCTTCTTTACATACTCGTTTATAACCTTTAACCGTGTTTACAACACATCCAAGACAGGTGCCGAGTCCACAGGCCATATTTTGTTCAAGGGCAATATGACCCTCTATATTATTTTTAATCGCAAAAATGGATAGTGCTTTTAACATTGGTTTCGGTCCACAGGCATAGATTACATGATTGTTGCCTTTGGAATTTTGCTGTTTAAGATATCTTTTTAAAGCAGCAACTGTATTGCCTTTTTTCCCAAGGGTCCCGTCATCAGTTGAAATGACCGGGTCAATTCCGAGGGATTTAAGTTCATCAGTGCGAATGATCTCCTTCTTTGTCCTGGCGCCATAGAAAAGTACTGTTTCAGTATTAATACGTTTTTTAAGAATTGACTCTGTTAGTGCGAATATCGGGGCAATGCCGAGACCTCCGGCTATCAATATTATTTTATTATTCTTTTTTATGGCCGGGAAACCATTGCCGAGCGGCCCTAGTATTTCAATGACGTCACCTTCTTTTTTAGTACTTAAAATATCTGTTCCTTTGCCGACTGCCCTGTAGAGCAGCTGGAAATTATTTCCGATCGAGCGGTGAATGCTGATAGGGCGCTTGAGTAATGGATCAAGTCCTTTATTAATAGAAAGCATAAAGAAGTTGCCTGGTTTTGGTTTGTTTATTTTTTCTGACGGATGGAGAGTGATCAGGTAATGGTCTTTAATGAGACGTTTGTTTTCTTTGATAGATGCATTAAATAATCTAGACAAAATTTATCTCTAATACCTCGTATTCTATTTTTCTGGACGGCGCATTAACGAAGACGGTGTCTCCTTCCTCTTTTCCGATAAGTGATTTTGCGATCGGTGAGTGTATTGAGATTTTACCTTCTTTAACGTCTGCTTCATCCTGGCCGACAATCGAGTAACTTATTTCTTCGTCGCTATCAACGTCAAACAGTGTTACTGTAGCGCCAAAGGCTATCCTGTCCTGTGTTATTTTTGAAGGGTCTATAATTTCTGCAAGAGCTATTTTCCCTTGAATATCCTGTATGCGCCCTTCAATAAATGATTGTTGTTCCTTTGCGGCATGGTATTCCGCGTTTTCAGACAGGTCACCATGCGCCCTTGCTTCAGCAATAGCCTTAACATTTGCGGGCCGCTGAACGCTTAGAAGGTTGCTGAGTTCTTCTTTAAGTTTTTTATGTCCCAGAGGGGTCATGGGGAATTTTTGCATATTTATTTCTCCAAATTTATTAGCAGTATCATTTTGATATAAATTGCTCTGTTCCGGCCTCTATATCAAACATTCTATTTATTTGATTAGAAGAGTAAGTTTAATTGTAAATGATTTGTTTCCATTGCGTCAATTGAGAATATTTTTCTGAACAGAAGGTATCAATAAGGTACACTGAAAAAAGGACAGCCCCTCTTTTTAGCCCTTATGATATTCCTGGAGCGATTTAATATTGATCTGCTTCTTAAGCATCACCTCAATCGCATTAATCGCTGCCCTTGCCCCTGAAACGGTCGTTGTATAGGGGACATTGAACTGGAGGGCGCTTTCACGAATTGTAAAGGAATCCTTCTTGGCTTTTGCCCCTGTAGTCGTGTTGATAATAAAATCGATTTCCTTGTTCTTTACAAGGTCTACACAGTGAGGTCTTCCCTCTGTGACCTTGTTGACCGTTTCCGCTTTAATCCCGAGCTGGTTGAGATAAAACGAAGTCCCCCTTGTTGCGATAATTGAAAAACCCAGTGAGACGAGTTTGGAGGCCAGTGCGAGGATCCCGGGCTTGTCCCAGTCTTTGACGCTGATAAATACGGTCCCTTTAAGTGGCATGGTGTTTTTTGCGGATGCCTGGGCTTTTGCGTATGCCCTGCCGAAATCTTTGTCTATGCCCATTACTTCGCCGGTTGATTTCATTTCAGGCCCTAATAGTGTATCTACACCCGAAAAACGATCGAAGGGAAATACGGCCTCTTTGACGGAGTAATGGGATACTTGTATCTCCGAAGTAAGACCAAGCTCGTCAAGTGTCTTGCCCACCATTGTTTTTGCAGCAAATTTTGCCAGTGGTATCCCTATTGATTTGCTTACATACGGGATAGTACGGGAGGCCCTCGGGTTTACTTCGAGAATGTATATCTCATTGTCCTTAACGGCAAACTGAATGTTCATGAGTCCAATAACATTCAGTTCTATTGCAAGGGCCTTTGCCTGAATTTTAATTTCATCCGTAATAGCAGGAGACAACGAATAAGGGGGCAGTGAACAGGCAGAGTCGCCGGAATGAATGCCTGCTTCTTCTATATGTTCCATGATCCCGCCGACAACAACCTTTGTCCCGTCGGATATTGCATCAACATCTATTTCAATAGCGTCTTCAAGGTACTTATCTACTAATATCGGATGTTCGGGCGATGCCTTGACGGCCCTTTCCATGTAATCTTTAATACTCTCTTCGTCATATACAATTTCCATTGCCCTACCTCCAAGGACATAGGAGGGTCTTACCATCACAGGGTAACCTATTTTCTTTGCTGCTTTGACCGCTTCATTTACGGACATTGCAGTATCGCTCTCGGGCTGTTTGAGGTCAAGTTTGTGGAGGATTTCCTTGAAGCGTTTTCTGTCTTCAGCCCTGTCGATCGAGTCGGGCGAAGTGCCTAGTATTTTCACTCCTTCTCTTTCAAGTGGTACGGCGAGTTTCAGCGGAGTCTGTCCGCCAAACTGTACAATAACTCCCATTGGTTTTTCCTTATCGATGATGCTTAGAACATCTTCAAGGGTAAGGGGTTCGAAATATAACCTGTCAGCTGTATCGTAATCAGTACTTACTGTTTCAGGGTTGCAGTTGACCATGATGGTCTCATATCCGAGTTCTTTCAGGGCGAATACCGCATGAACGCAACAATAGTCGAATTCTATTCCCTGGCCGATCCTGTTTGGCCCGGACCCGAGAATTATTATCTTCTCCCGGTCAGTAGGGTTTGCCTCACATTCTGTCACAGGTAGTAATTTGTCCCCTTCTGCACTGTAGAAGGGTTTTTCAAAGGTCGAGTACAGATAAGGCGTATGTGCCTTGAATTCCGCGCCGCAAGTATCAACTATTTTATATACAGCTTTATTATCTATTTTATTTCTAGACTCTCTTATTGACTTTTCGTCAGTGTTCAGAAGTTCGGAAATCCTTTTATCAGAAAAACCGTAATTCTTTGCTTCCCGTAATATTTCATCCGGCAGGAGTTTCCCGGGTTCTCCACCGTTATTGTCCTTCGCTGCATTAATTATGTCTGATTCCATATCTATTATCTGCTTGATGTTAAAAAGGAACCAGGGATCGATATGGGTCAATTTGTGCAGTTCTTCAATGGTATCTCCCAGTCTGAGAGCGTGCGCGATATACCATATGCGGTCCCAGCTCGGGATTTTGATTTTTTCCCTGATCTCGTTGATCCCGGCTTCAACAGGTTCAAAACCATGGCTGTCGATCTCAAGACTGCGTAAGGCCTTTTGCAGGGATTCCTTAAATGTCCTTCCAATTGACATAGCCTCGCCTACTGATTTCATCTGTGTCATAAGGGTATCGTCAGCTTCAGGAAATTTTTCAAAGGCGAAACGTGGAAATTTTGTTACAACGTAATCGATAGTAGGCTCAAATGAAGCGGGTGTTTCCCTGGTGATATCATTCGGTACTTCATCTAGGGTCAGTCCTACTGCCAGTTTGGCCGCGATTTTAGCAATTGGAAAACCTGTTGCCTTGGATGCAAGGGCCGAGCTTCTGGATACCCTGGGATTCATCTCAATTACAATCATGTCCCCATTTTGGGGGTTCAATGCAAACTGAACATTAGAACCGCCGGTATCAACGCCAATCTCTCGCATAATTGCAATAGAAGCATCCCGCATGATCTGATACTCTTTGTCAGTGAGGGTCTGGGCGGGGGCAACTGTTATTGAATCTCCCGTATGCACGCCCATTGCATCGAAGTTCTCAATTGAGCAGATTATGACAACGTTGTCCTGGTTGTCACGCATGACCTCAAGTTCATATTCTTTCCAGCCAAGCACGGATTCTTCGACCAGTACCTGGCTGACAGGGCTGAGTTTTATGGCCCTGGCAAGCAGATCATGATATTCGTCGTTATTATAGGCGATGCTTCCACCTGTGCCGCCCAGGGTAAATGAAGGTCTTAGGATAAGGGGGAAACTAAGGGAGTCGGTTACCTTTAAACCATCCGCCATTGTGTTTATATGGTAGCTTTTCGGTGTTTTAAGACCTATCTTTGTCATTGCTTCTTTAAAGAGCTCCCGGTCTTCTGCTTTCTTTATGGCAGGAAGTTTTGCACCGATCAATTCGACTTTGTATTTTTCAAGCACTCCTGCTTCAGAAAGGTCTATAGCAAGGTTAAGGGCCGTCTGTCCGCCCATAGTCGGAAGGAGAGCGTCAGGACGTTCCTTCTCAATTATCATCTCCAGGATTTCCAGGGTAAGCGGTTCGATATATGTTACATCGGCCATTTCCGGATCTGTCATGATTGTTGCAGGATTTGAGTTCACAAGTATGACCCTGTATCCTTCTTCGCGCAGGGCTTTGCAGGCCTGTGCGCCGGAATAGTCAAACTCACAGGCTTGTCCGATGATTATAGGCCCAGAGCCGATCAGTAGTATGTTTTTAATGTCTGTTCTCTTTGGCATTCAATTATTCCTTATTCATAAAAAATTTATTTATTTCTTTGACTGGTATTGACGGTTCGTCTTTAACGTTACCGGCATAAATGGTCTTTTCTGACCCATCCGTTAATTTGAGCAGAAGGGTTATGAATTCCTCTTCTTCACTCAACTCCGGCATGGCGGTTCCATGCTGTAATGATATTTTCTGAACAAAGTTGATTCCATCCTCATTTTCAGGAACGAATATTCTGCTCCCCAGTTCAATGGAACTGATTTTGTCATAACGTATGTTCTCAACTTTATTCAGAAGAAACCCTGAGCGGGTTAAACGGACAATTTTAGCGGACCTTTTGAAGTCTGTTTCCAGGTATGTTTTTTTGAAAATGTATTTATGTGAGAGGAAATAGGTGAGTGCGAAGACTGATGTTAAAATGATATAACGGATTATTGCTAAGTAGACAATTGATACAATTAATATGTATGTGAGCATGCAGACGGCAGACGCGAAAAGCATGGAGGTGAATTCCCTTGTATACACACCGCCATGAAGCACACTTGTTCTCTCAGCATTAAAAGAAGATGTCCTGAAAACCAGTCGGTTTTCTTCTATGATGAGTTCATAGTTGTTTCTATTTTCTTTCTCTAACATATATAAAATTTCAACTGATGGAATTGTCCAAGCGGACTATCAGAATTTATCCACCATCTCCCTGAATCTCTTGAAAATATACCCTGAGTCATTAGGGCCGGGTCCAGCCTCGGGATGATACTGTATTGACATTATCGGCATGTCTTTATGCACTATTCCTTCTTCTGTTCCGTCATAGAGGTTTTTGTGTGTTAACTCTACCTGGCCTTTAAGGCTTTTTACATCCACGCAATAGTTGTGATTCTGAGATGTTATTTCGACTTTTCCCGTAGAGAGATCCATTACAGGATGGTTGCCCCCGTGATGGCCGAATTTGAGTTTATATGTATTGCCTCCTAATGCAAGCCCGAGAATCTGATGTCCTAGGCAGATGCCCAGGATGGGTTTTTTGCCGAGGATTTTTCTGGCTGTATCTACCGCATATGTAACAACCTGAGGATCACCGGGGCCGTTGCTGAGCATGATCGCATCAGCTGTCTCAAGTACCTCTTCAGGTGGTGTAAGCGCGGGGACAACGGTTATATCAAATCCTGTCTCGGCAAGATGGCGGAGTATATTCATTTTTACACCAAAATCATATACAACGACTTTGGGTGCTTTGACCGTTGACTGTTGACTATTGACCGTTGTTCCACTTTCCTGTTGCCAGAGTTTCTGGTCCCAGGTAAACGGTTTCTTTGTAGTGACATCTTTCACAAGGTCCAGTGAGGATATCCCTGGATGACTTTTGACCTTTTCGAGCAGGCTTTTGTGATCGGAGTCAGTAGTTGAAATGATTCCCATCTGTACCCCATTGTCTCTTAAGTGTCTGGTCAGCGCCCTTGTATCTATGTCGTGTATCCCGACTTTTCCGTTTTCTCTAAGATAATCTCCGAGACATTTTTCTGATCGCCAATTACTCGGAAAATCGAAAAACTCTCTGGCTATAAAACCTTCCAGATGTGGTGAGGCTGACTCTATGTCTTCTGGGTTCACTCCGTAGTTTCCTATTTGTGAATATGTCATTGCTACAATTTGACCTCTGTATGAAGGGTCTGTAATTATTTCTTGATAGCCGGTCATTGAGGTGTTAAAAACTACTTCTCCGATCGTTTCTCCTTCAGCGCCAAAATTCCAGCCTTCAAAAACGGTCCCGTCGGACAATACTAATAATGCCTTTATTCTGTCTTTAGCTCCAGTCATAGATATTACCCATTGATATTGTTTTTTCAATGGTTCCTTTCAGTCTCCATTTGTTAAATGGTGAGTTTTTTCCTTTAGATAAAAATTCGGAAGAATTTACTTTATATTCTTTTTTAAGGTTGATTACTGCAATGTCTGCATCAGCTCCTGTATTAAGTGTGCCTTTGGAAATATTCATTAAATTAGAAGGGGTTATGGTCATTGATGTGATAAGGTGCTTTAAGTCTATAATGCCCTCTTCTACAAGATAGAGGCCAAGAGGAAAGGCTGTTTCCAGTCCGGATATGCCGAAGGCCGCTGCGTCGAATTCAACTTTTTTGTCATCAATATGATGAGGTGCGTGGTCAGTGGCTATTACATCAATCGTGCCGTCCTTCAGGCCCCGTTTGATGGCTTCAACATCCTTTGCTGTCCTGATCGGTGGATTGACCTTCAGGCTTGTATCATAACTTATGAGTGCTTCATCCGTTAATGTGAAATAATGAGGACATGTTTCAGCCGTTACATTAGTCCCGCGTGATTTAGCATTGCGTACCAGGTTGACGGAGCCTTCAGTCGAGACATGAGCTATATGCAGTCTTCCTCCTGTAAGTTCACATAAGGCTATATCTCTGGCTACCATGATCTCTTCAGCTGCTTTAGGAATTCCCCTCAAACCTACTATGGTTGAGACAAACCCTTCATTCATGACACCGCCTTCGGAAAGTTTGTTGTCTTCACAGTGGGATATTATAGTAACATTGAATATTTTAGAATATTCAAGAGCACGTCTCATTATAAGGCTGTTCGATACAGGGATACCGTCATCCGAAAAAGCCACGCAGCCGGATTTCTTTAGCATTTCAAGTTCAGCTAGTTCTTCGCTTTTCTGCCCTTTTGTTATAGCGCCGATTGGATATACAGTGCATACCCCCTCAGTTATTGCTTTGCGAATTATAAATTCGGTTACGGCTATTGTATCGTTTATCGGCTTTGTATTCGGCATGCAGCATACAGATGTAAAACCGCCTTTTAACGCTGCTTTGGTTCCGGTCGCGATGGTTTCCTTATATTCAAATCCAGGCTCCCTGAGATGTGTGTGCATATCAACAAGGCCGGGGATAACGATGCAATTGGAAGCATCAACGACTTTGTCCGGTTCCGGGCTTTTACCCGGCTCGTATAATCCCTGAATCCGGGTTCCTTCTATTAATATGTCCTGGTTGCAGTCAAGTTCTTGTGAGGGATCTATTACCCTTCCGTTCTTTATCAATGTTTTCATTTCTTAACTCCTGCATAAATATATAAAACGGCCATTCTTACGGCTAGCCCGTTAGTTACCTGTTCGAGAATAACCGACTGTGCTCCGTCCGCTACAGCCGAATCGATCTCTACCCCTCTGTTCATCGGGCCTGGATGCATGACAATGGTATTCTTATTTGCCAGCGCAAGTCTCCTGGTTGTTAGACCGTAAAGGTTGTAATACTCCTCAAGGCTGGGGAAAAACCCTTTACTTTGACGTTCGAGCTGGAGTCTGAGCATAATTATTACATCAACATTATCAAGCCCTTTATCCATGGAGTCGAATATCTCAATATCAAGGTTTCCTATTTCAGCGGGCATAAGAGTAGGGGGACAAATAATACGAACTTTTGCACCGAGCTTTGTTAACGCGTAAATATTGGACCGTGCCACTCTGCTGTGAGAAATGTCTCCGACTATTGCCACTGTAAGGCCTTTGATCTTTTTCTTGTGTGACAGGATGGTAAACAGGTCGAGCAGCGCCTGTGTGGGATGCTCATTTGTTCCATCCCCTGCGTTAATAACGGATATGTCTTCTATCTGGCTCAGAAAATGAGGGACACCAGCAGATGCATGTCTTATTACTACTAAATCCGCTCCCAGGGCGCGGATCGTAAGTGCAGTGTCCATTAATGTTTCGCCTTTTACGACACTGCTTGTTGGGACCGAAAAATTAATTACGTCTGCGCTTAATCTTTTGGCGGCCAGCTCGAATGACGTCCTTGTCCTGGTTGAGGGTTCAAAAAAAAGGTTTGCAACCGTCTTGCCCCGCAATGGCGGCACCTTTTTAATGTCTCTCTTCAGCACGTCCTTGAAATTGGAAGCAGCATCGAGGATATTGTATATTTCTTCCGATGTCAGTTCTTTTATGCCCAGGAGGTCTTTTGATTTAATCATGAGATAAACTATTCCGTGTGATCATATTCTATAATTCCAATGGTAATTATTGTCAGGTTATTAAAACTGCGTTATCTTCACTGCCTTCATCATCGATAGATACGTCTACAAGATCATCAAAGGAAGTTGGTATGTTCTTGCCTGCGTAATCCGCCCTTATAGGCAACTCTCTATGGCCTCTGTCAATCAGCACTGCAAGTTGTATATACGCGGGCCTGCCGAAATCTACGAGAGCATCCATGGCTGCCCTGATACTTCTTCCAGTAAAAAGGACATCATCAACCAGTACGACGGTTTTATCGTTAATTGAACATGGTATATCGGTTTTTTTTATGACAGGCTGCTCATCTTTTGTATTAAGGTCATCTCTGTAAAAAGTAATGTCGAGCTTACCAACTGCAATAAGCTTGTTTTCTATGGCCTCGATTTGAGAAGCAAGCCTCCTCGCAAGTATGACGCCGCCTTTTTGTATTCCAACAAGACAGAGATTTCCTGCCCCTTTGTTTTTTTCGATTATTTCATAAGCCATTCTTCTGATGGCCCTGTTAATGTCAGTACTGTCGAGTATTTTTTTAGGCATTATATAGTATATTTTGCGCTGAGAAAGAAAGGATAATAGTAGGGCAGTGAGATTGACGCGTTTTAGTGCGAGAGAATTGCAATATGCATTCCTTTCCAGCCTCTCAGGACTAGTTTAAAGGTTATAACTTCGCAATAATTCTAATACAATAATGACTATATTGTCAATAGATCTCAATATGTTTTTGAATTTAAATAATAGGTAGAAAAAAATATTCTTAGTACTAATGTTTACAGATATAATACCGATAAAGATACTGAGACAGTTTTGTAAATTAAGAGGAACTATATGCAAATTTTAGATAAGGATAAACTAATCAAAAAAGCCGGTGATCTGAAAGTCCTACCGGCGGTAGCGAGAAAAATGCTTGAAATAATTGGAAAAGATAACAGCTCCATTGATGATCTGGGTGAAATTATAGAAAAAGACCAGACAATTACAGCAAGGGTTCTTAAGATTGCCAATAGCTCATTTTATGGATTGAGACATGAGGTCACAAGTATTGAAAGGGCGATTATGACACTCGGAATGAGAACAATTAAGAGCCTTGTCCTTTCAGTATCAACAAGGGCCATCTATAAGCGCTTTGGCATAACTGAGCAGAAAATATGGGACCATTCCATAGGATCAGCTATTTCATCAAAAATGATAGCTGCAGATCTCGGAAGTGAGCTGGCAGAGAATGCGTTCACCGGTGGATTAATGCATGATCTTGGTAAAGTTGTTATGAACAATGAAACGCAGGATGCTTTCAGCGAAGTGATGATGAAAACGTACAATGAAGAGCTGGATTCTATTACGGCTGAAGAGAGTGTCTATGGTTATAACCATGCTGAAATCGGTGCTCGAGTAGCAGAAAAGTGGGGGCTTTCGAGTATATTGGTAGAGATTCTTGATAAGCACCACTTAATTGATTGCAGGCTTGAAGATTTTAAAGATGAACTTGTTGCGAAAAGCGTTGCTTGTGTTAATTTGTCGAATTATATCTGTAAATACTGGGGTATCGGGTACAGAAACCCTGACGAAACGATTAAACTCTCTGAATTGCCTTCAGCAGCTTTTCTGAAAATAGGAAAAGAAAAAATGGACTCATTAATTAATGAAATTAATGAGACCTATAATAATGAAAAGTCTGCTTTTAATTAAAAGAATTTTGATGTTTCTTCCTTCTTTGTTTTTTTAATAACACAGTACAAAAGTAAAAACAACTGTAAAGAATGACAGTTTGAATTTTATTCATTAAATTGATATGGTTACATTAACCGAATTCTTAAGGATTCTTACTTAAGAGAATAACTTGGAGACATAATGTTTGATAGTTTGATAGAAATATTCAGGGGCATGGTAGAGAATAGAGGGCTGATAATATGATTTCGAAAAAAATAAGAGGATGCTGGTCCTTTAAGGGGACATGGCTGAAGTAAAGGTTGGGCTCTTAGCGTAGGCAAGGAAAAACCTTTTACATCAGGGACCAGCATCCTAGACTAATTTCTTAGGGTTGCCGACATTGCTGATTATCGGCTTATATACAGTATACTTTTATTAGGTTTTTATCAACCTCCATAGTTTAGAATAATATCTCTAAAACACTTAAGGAATAACCTTACTGTATTTACTGATTCTGTCAAGTTAATTGTAGCAAAAAACAAACAAATTGTAAATAGGGAAATTTATGATTTAAATAAAATCAATTAGAAAATGGTATGAAAAAAAAATAAAACAAATAAATATAATAGGTTGCATAATTATCCAAGTATGCTTTTTATTATAAGAAAAACAGTGTAAATAGATCAGATTGACGTTAGTCCTTCTCTAATGGCGTATTTAGTCAGTTCTGCAATATTACGTATGTTCAGTTTTCCCATGACTTGACGTCTGTGTGACTCAATTGTCTTAGCACTTATATTCAGGTCAGAAGCGATTTCTTTAGTTGATTTTCCTTCGGAAATAAGTTGAAGTACTTCACGCTCTCTCTCTGTAAGGAGAGAAAAAGCTTTTCGGTTAGATACTGCTGTTGGTTGTGATACAAGGCTTTCAACAACAAGACTTGCTATCTGGGGATTTATGTAAGTTTTGTTTTGCATGACAATACGTATGGCATGCTCCAGCTCTTCAAACGCACTGTCTTTCAGCAGATAACCGGAAGCCCCAGCCTTAAATATCTCAGATACGAACTGCTTATCATAATGCATTGACAGAGCAATCACTTTCATGTTTGGATGATCAGTATTGATTCGGCGTGTTGCATCTATACCGTTCAAATCGGGCATGCTTATGTCCATTATGATCAGATCTGGTGAAAGTTCTTCGGCAAGACGCAGGGCTGTCCTTCCGTCTGCAGCTTCCCCAATAACTTCCATATCAGGGTATTCTTTCAAAAGGGAGCATATGCCATCACGTAAAATTTTATGGTCGTCTACTAATAATATTCTTATCTTCATTCAACTACCCCTCTCTGGATTTATCCTGCTTTATCACCGTGGATAAATGGCACTATAAGAGATACCCTGGTTCCACGGCCTGAAATTGATTTGATCTCAAACTTTCCATTAATATGGTTCATACGTTCACGAATATTAAATAGGCCAAACCCGCTGTGATCGATCGACGGGTCGGAAAATCCGACACCGTTATCCTCAATAGTAATTATAAAAAACGATTTATTACTTGACAGTGTAATGTTTGCCCTGTCGGCTTTTGAGTGTTTTACGACATTAATTAATATTTCTCTTACTGCCTGAAAAAGAAAGAAACGTATCGTATTATTGAATGGCTCATCCTTTTTATCGTCCTCGAATGTGGTTTTTAGGCCGTGTTTTCTGCGAAATTCATCAATAAGCCACTGTATTGCGTGGCTGAGCCCCAATTCATAAAGTATAGGTGGACTTAGCTCAAATGTCAATGTCCTTGTTTCCTTTATTGTTTGATCGATTAATTCAAGAATTTCGGATATGATTGTTTTAGATTCGGTTGAATGAGCCTTTTTGTTGAGTTGACCGAGTTTGATTTTTGAGAGAGCAAGTGGTTGTCCTATGCCGTCATGAAGTTCTGATGCGATACGTCTTTTTTCATTTTCTTCAATTAATGATATGCGTGATGTTAGTGATTGGAGTTGCTTCTGGTATTCTCGAAGCTTCAACTCAATACGCATGTGTTCTTCATAGAGCTGTGCATTTCTTATTGCCGAACCAACATGCGCGCCTATGGCAGAGACCAGTGGAATTTCCATTTCACTCAGTACATGTGCCGGTCGTGTCATAATATTCATTACACCTACTATCTCACTGGTAGAAAAAATCGGTACGCCGATAAATGAATTAAGACCCTCCTGCTTTATTATTGGGCGGACAACCCGCGAATCATTAAAAGAATTACTCTGAATATAAATATAATCTCCTCGTTCGGAAATCCGCCCGGTCAGTCCTTCTCCCGGCTGTATAAGCGTGTTATTATAATCAGCAACGAATTCATTTGACAGCCCGATAGAAGCACCTAATGATAATGTTCCGTTTTCCTTGTTTTTTAGAAATATCATTCCTACTTTTGCACCTGAGGCTTCAAGAGTACCCTTAAGAATGGATTCAAGTACATGGTTCAGGTTAAGTGTTGAACTTGCGAGTGACCCTATCTGTTTTACATATTCGAGGCGATTTTGAGAAGTAATTAGTTCTTTTTCCGCGTCTTTTTGTTTTGTTGTATCGTGGAAGACAATAACTATTCCATTAATAAGACCTTTTTTGTCCTTGATAGGTGAGGAACTCAGTTCAATATTTATATTGTGCCCATTCAGACCGGATAATATGCAATTTTCCTGGACCTGGATTTCTTTGCTCTTTAGTATGCGTTTTACGAGGTTTGGAGTGTTTCTGTTCACTTTACTGATTTTAATATTCAGTATTTCCTCAAGATGTTTTCCTTCTATCTCTTGCTGGTTCCAGCCGGTCAGGGATTCTGCTACAGGGTTCATGAACATTACAAAACCCTCTTTGTCGGTTGAGATGACTGCATCACTGATGCTTTTGAGGGTAGTAAAAAGACGGTTTTCACTTTCAAGGATCTTCTTGTCAGCCTTATTTTTATAGAGAGCCAACTCTATTGTTGCCTGTAATTCCCTGTCGTTAAACGGTTTGACTAAATACCCATGCGCTGATGTTTCTTTTGCTTTGTTGATTATGTTCGAATCAGCATAGGCGGTCAGGAACACAACCGGAATCGCAAGCTGAGAGATTATTTGTCTGGCTGCGTCAATTCCGTTCATTTTGCCCTGCAGTACGATATCCATAAGGACAAGGTCAGGCTTTTTGCTTTTAGCCTGTTTAATGGCGTCTTCTCCGGATGATACCTGTGAAACAATGTTATATCCAAGCTCTTGAAGACTGGTCTTTATATCGTTAGCAATTATCCACTCGTCTTCAACTATAAGTACTTTTGACTTTTCCATATACTTAAATTCCTTAGGCTTATGCTTATAGTAATCGTTGATCAATGATTGAAATCATACAAATATCACAGATGTTTTATTCAGATTATATTAACTGATAAATTGTTAACTGGCAAGATGTTACTGATGCCATTAGGTGTTGGAAAAAGGGGTAGCAGCGCAAAATACTCCCTATTGTGTGAAAAAAGACAATCGACATTGAATGAAATACTAAAAATTAAAGTTCAGCATGTAAATGTCGATAAGTTAATGAGAGCGAAAGTGATACGCCTAAGGAAATATATATTGAAGAACATGAATAATAGCATTGCTGAATTGTATGTTCATGGGGAATATAAATAAAGCGGAGGAATGAAGAAATGAAATTTAATATCCAGGCTAAGATAGGAATAATCCTATTGTTGTTAGTCGCATGTGTTTTTGGGAATTTTATAGCCATTCAATTATGGATAAATGGTTCCAAGTCTCATGGTACTATCATTAATCTTGCCGGAAGGCAGAGGATGCTTACGCAGAAAATGACCAAGGAGACGATGTTTATTGCAAGTGGGTTTGACGCAAAAGCGGATTTTAGAGGAACGAGCGAACTGTTCGAAAATACACTTAATGGATTGATAAATGGAAATGAAAAGATGGGCCTGCCGCCTGCAAAAACTACTGAGATAAAGGACCAGCTGCTTAAGGTAAAGGGAATATGGGCAAAGTTTAAACCAAAGGTCAATAGTTCACAGAGCGGTTCGCTTGATAATCAAAGCAATAAACAGGAGTTATATTCTTCTTCTCTTGTAATCCTCAAGGAGATGAACAAAGCCGTGAAAATGATGGAGGAAAATTCCTCAAAGGCCATAAATACCCTACGAAACATGTCAACTATATTTATCCTGGTTGCTCTTTTAGTAGCGGTACTCTCTTTTTACAATTTAAAAAAGAGAGTAATTGATGAATTGAAAGAGACTGTAACTGTTGCCAACCGTTTAAAAGACGGTGACCTTACAATGCAGATTGAAGTCAAGAGCAATGATGAAACGGGTGAATTGCAGAGCGCCATGAAGGGGATGGTCGGGAGTCTGAAGAAGATTGTCAATGATATAATCGGGCACTCACATACAATGGCAAGTAATTCAGAAGAGGTTGCGGCGACCACAACGGAAATTAATACAGGAATAGATGAGCAGAACAACCAGATAGAACAGTCTGTAATAGCCACAAATGAGGTATCACAGAGTATCATAGATGTTGCAAAGAATGCGTCGGAAGCCTCGAGTTCTGCAAACGAGTCCGTTGAAATCGCCAACGAAGGTAAACAGGTTGTGGAACATACTGTTTCGAGCATGATGAAAATCGCTGAAAATGTTGAAAGATCATCTCAGACAATTGGTGAACTCGGTGAAAGCAGTAAACAGATAGGTGACATTATAAAAGTCATCAATGATATTGCAGGGCAGACTAACCTGCTCGCACTAAATGCCGCTATTGAGGCAGCCAGGGCAGGGGAGCAGGGCCGTGGTTTTGCGGTGGTGGCAGATGAAGTAAGAAAACTTGCTGAAAAGACCAGTAAAGCGACTGATGAGATCACTGAAATGATAAAGAAAATTCAGCAGGAGACAGAGCTTTCTGTTAAGGGTATGGAGAGCAGTAAGGTGGAAGCGGAAGAAGGTGTTAAACAGGCCGGTCTTGCGAAAGAATCGCTGGACCAGATCGTGTCTGCATCAGAGAGGTGCATGGACATGGTGCAGTCAATTGCTGCAGCAACTGAGCAGCAATCTGCAGCCATTGAAGAAGTGTCTACCAGCATGGAAGGTATTGCCACTGTTTTCAATGTGTCGCGTGAGGGCGTTTCGCAAATTAATACTGCAACGAATGAACTTGCCCAGATCTCCGGTGATTTAATGAACCTCATATCCTGGTTCAACACGGATGATAAGTCAGGTTCCGGTAGTGATCTTTCGCTAATGGGAAACAGTAATGATCAGAGCGGACCAATAGCTAGAGCATAGTGAACTAGTTAGATCTGTAGATAAATTTTGAATTATATCGAAGGCCTGTACGTTTGTACAGGCCTTTTTATATTATTTTTTGCAGATGTGAGATAAATGATTAAATATCGACAATGTTTAGAATAATCATGTAATATGTTAGTTCTCCCAGGAAAAACGAGATGCCTGAAAATATATTGAAACACCTGATAATATTTACTGACCTTGACGGTACCCTGTTAGATTTCGGGTACTCGTATGAAAAGGCCATGCCCGCCCTAAGATTGATCAGGGAAATGAATATTCCCCTGGTCCTATGCTCCAGTAAGACAAAGACGGAAATAGAGTATTGCAGAAATGAGTTGGATAATGAGCATCCGTTTATTTCTGAGAATGGAGGAGGGATATTTGTTCCAAAGAAAAACAACAAATTACGAATTATGAATTATGAATTACGAATGAAAGATGACGAACATTTCTCTCAAATAATCCTTGGGGCTGATTATTCTGATTTGCGGAATGCAATTGATCGACTTCGTTCTGAAGGGTTTGATGTTAAAGGTTTCGGGGACATGAGTGCCAGAGAGGTAGCTGAGCTTACAGGGCTTGAAATGCCGGACGCTGAAAGGGCAAAAGAACGTGACTTTGATGAGCCGTTTATTTTTAATGGAGATGAAGAAACTGAGGGAAGACTTAAGGGACGGATCAAGGCAATGGGTTTTAATTTTACTCAGGGAGAGTTTTTTCATATTATGGGAAACAGTGACAAGGGCAGGGCGGTTGAAATACTAAAACAGCTTTATACTGAAAAGTATACGGAGATTAGTACAGTTGCCCTTGGTGATAGTCCGAATGACATAGAGATGTTACAGAAAGTCGACTATCCTGTTGTTGTACAAAAGAGGGACGGGAGTTACAATTCACAAATTATTTCAGAAGTCAAAGGTTGTGTGAAGGCTGATGGAATCGGGCCGGAGGGATGGAACAAGGCAGTAATGAAAATAATAAATAAGTAAAAATAGATTTATTTAAAACTCTGGTCCGCTGTCGGGAATTTGCCTTTTTCTATTTCTTCCCTGTAAGCACTTATTGCCTTTAAGGTCTCTTTCTTTATATTTGTGTACTGCTTAGCGAATTTAGGAAGAAACCTCTCGAACAGACCTATGACATCGTGGAGGACAAGTATTTGACCGTCGCAATGTGGTCCTGCGCCTATACCAATTGTGGGTATCGAAAGTTCACTGGTGATTTTTGCAGAAAGCTCCATCGGTATTGCTTCCATCAAGAGTGAAAATGCCCCGGCGTCTTCAACAATGTGGGCCTCTTCAATCAGTCTTTTTGCGGCTTCGTCCGTTTTCCCCTGTACTTTGTAGCCGCCCATCCTGTGAATTGATTGCGGTGTAAGCCCTATATGCGCCATTACGGGAATATCAGATTTTGACATTGCCCTTATCTGTTCGACTGCTTCAGCACCGCCTTCAAGCTTTACAGCGGCAGCGCCGGCCTCTTTCAGGAATCTGCCGGCATTTCTTACTGCATCGGAGGTGCTTGTCTGATACGACATAAATGGCATATCTCCAATTACCATCGCATTTGTCACGGCCCTGGATACCATTTTAGTATGGTAGATCATTTCGTCCATTGTGACAGGAAGGGTGTTTTCGAGTCCCTGGACCACCATTCCAAGTGAATCGCCTACAAGTACAGCATCAATTCCAGCCTCATCTACGATTTTTGCGAACGGAAAATCATAGGCTGTAAGCATGGTGATCTTACTGCCGTCCCGTTTCTTTTTAAGAAAGTCATGTATTGTAAAGTTTGACATAATGTTTATGTAGGGGCACTTCGCGAAGTGCCCTTCTTGCCCTTGCTGCAATAAATGTTATTCTACGATTTCTAAAAATTCCAGATCAAAGTACAACACTTTACCGGCCAGAGGATGGTTGGCATCCATAGTGAAAGAAGTATCATCTTTAGCCAGCACCTTTACCGGTAATGGAGTTCCGTCAGGTCTGTGCAGCTGGACCGAATCCCCTATGCGTGGATTGAAATTCTCATTTGCATTTTTCCGTTGATATTTGAAAACTTTTTTCTCTTCACGTTCACCGTATCCGTCTTTGGGCGTTACGGTTATTGACTTTACTTCATTGATTTTCATGCCTAATATTGCATTTTCTATCCCGGGGATTACTTTCCCTTCACCGATAGTGAACTCTATGGGGGCCAGATCTTTTGTTGAATCAACGACCTCTCCCTCGGCGTCTTTTAATGTATAGTGCATCCTTACTTTATCTCCGCTCTTTGCTTCCACGTATTGCCTCCTTAATTTGTCCCTGGGGGGACATTAGGTATGTTGTAAATAAGTTGCACAATTATAACATACAGGAATTTTATCTACTTACACATTCTCTTCCTGATATAAAAGAGGCCAATGCCAGCGACTATCATACAAATACAAAGGATCTGCCCCATGGTCACAAAACCAAAATAATAACCGATATGACTGTCAGGTTCACGAATGAATTCAATAAGTAACCTTACCAGGCCATATCCGATTAAATACAGGGAGAGAAAAAATCCATCGAATTTTTTCTTTTTTCTGATGCTCCATAGGATAATAAAAAGAAACACCCCTTCAAAAAATGATTCATAGAGCTGTGACGGGTGTCTGAGCTGTCCGGTTGCATCCTGCGGGAAATACATGCCCCAGGATTTTGTTGTGGCCCTGCCGTAGAGTTCCCCGTTAATGAAATTACCTATCCTGCCGAAAGTGTACCCAAGTGGTATTTGAGGGACTATAAACTCTGAAAACTGCCAGAATGTAAATTTGTTTTTATAACAGAAAATCTGTGTGGCAATCAGGACACCAATAAGGCCGCCATGATATGACATGCCGGCAAGGCCGGTAAAATGGAACCCTCCGCGTAAACTGAAGGGCAGTATTATTTCTAAAGGGTGTGAGATGTAATAGCTGAGATTATAAAAGAGCACATATCCAAATCTGGCCCCGAGTATAAGTCCGAGGATGGCCCAGGTGAAATAATTTTCAATGGTGATCTTTGAGTAGCTGAATTTTTCTGTTTTTAACCTGTAGAGAGAGAGTAAATATACAGTAAGAAATGCCGCTATGTACATCAGGCCATAATATCGGAGCTCAAACTGACCTATTTTAAAAATATAGGGTTTGATATGTTCGGGTATATGCTGCCAGAATTGGATGAATTGATTAGTCATTTTTGAAGGTATTAGTATAGCACAGTAATAGAGGAAACATGATCAGACAATCTTTTCCTTTAGAATGACCTCCTTGATAAACAGTGACAGCTTTTTTGTCGACCTGAAATATACAAACAACGAAATGATTGATATAACAAGAGCGGAGATGACTTCCAGATATTCGATATTGTTAAGTTTAAACACATTTTGATTCAGTATATTTAACGTACTCAGAATTAATAAAATAACAACAAATGTGACGAGGAAATGAATGAAGGTAACCATCCCGATGACAGCATAGAATTTTATCTGATTGAGGACTTTGTTATTATTTGAGCTTAACATAAGAAAGTAATAAAAAAGAGAGTCCGGTTGTCCGGACTCTCTAATGTAATCAATTAGTGTATAACTTAGAGAAGACCGGCCCTTTCCATAATTAAGGGTACCTTGTCTTCAGCTCCGATCGCCATTATATGGACACCGTCGCAGACGTTATCATCTTTAAGTTGTTTGATGTGTCTTGCCATGATAGCAATGCCGGCATCAAGGGCTTTTTCTTTGCCAGCTTCCTTTAACTCGTCAATGAGGTTTTGTGGTACATTGATGCCGGGAACAAATTTGTTCATGAAATTTGCCATTCCAGCGCTCTTGAGAAGAACCAGACCCGCGAGTACTTTAACTGGAAACTTCCTGGAATGCTGCATGAATTCCTTGAATTTGTCTATATCATATATTGCCTGTGTCTGGAAGAAGTTTGCACCTGCATTGATTTTTTTCTCGAATTTCATCAGCTGTGGCTGCAGAGGATTTGCTTCAGGTGTAACAACAGCGCCCTGAAAGAAGTCTGTGGCGCCCTTCAGATCATTCCCCATCATGTCCTTGCCATTGTTAAGACCGTCAACTATCTTCAGGAGCTGTGCTGACTCAATGTCGTATACTGGTTTTGCTTCTTTATGGTCTCCTGCGTTAGGGTGGTCACCGGTCATGCAGAGGACATTTTTAATTCCGAGAATGCTCGCGCCGAGTAGGTCTGACTGAATACCTATACGGTTACGGTCACGGCATGTCATCTGGAGTATCGGCTCAAGTCCCATATCCAGAATGATCTTGCAAAAAGATGTTGAGCTGATACGCATGACAGCAGACTGGTTGTCCGTAACATTGACAGCATCCACTTTGCCTTTTATCAATTCAACTTCATGAACTATTTTCTTTATATCAGTGCCTTTTGGCGGGCCTGCCTCAGCAGTAACTACAAATTTACCTGAATTAAGGGCGTCTTTAAAACTCACTTTTTAGATTCCTCCTTCTTTATTTCACGTACATTCAGCGTCATTGGCTTTTTATGAGCGGCCCAGTTTTTGGGTTCGTTCAGCTTTTTCATATCATCAAGCCTGTTGATCTTTTCGAGCCTGTTGTAGATTCTTACCCATGCACACTCGATGTCCGGGCTGACTTCGCACTTCCCTTCGTTCGTGCCGCCGCAGGGGCCGTTTAAAAGGCCTTTGGGGCATGCGGTTACAGGACATACTCCACCTGTTTTGTCCAGAATGCACTCACCGCAGAGTGAACATCTCTCATCGAACATCTGCATCCTTGTCATATTGCCGAGAAACAGAGAATCGTTTGTCGGGTATACGGGTTTGTCCTTAAAAAGATCTACTGCACTCTGTGTTCCAGCGCCGCAGGACATAACGAGTATGCAATCTGTTTCTGCGAGGGCGTCTTTAGACGGCTTAAGCTCAACTTTCGTGCCGAGCACCTGGCAGCCTGTTTTGGCTACAAATGTACCTGTTACTTTCTTTCCTTCTGATTCGAGCAGTTCCTTCATCTCTGTCAGTTCGGGCTCTCCGCCTGTTCCGCAGAGTGTTGCGCATTCGGAGCAGCCGATAAGAAAGAAACTGTTATATTCCTTGATATTTTCAAGTAGTTGTTGACGGTCTCTTTTTTGGGTGATAATCATATATACTCTCCTTAAAAAATTATTTCAGCCGTCTGAACGGTTGAAATGTGACTGATCTATTATTTCCCCTCTTTCATCTTCTTTTTATCAACTCAAGGAACTCCATTCTTGTTGATTCTTTTGTACGGAAAATTCCCCGAACAGCAGATGTAACAGTCTTGGAACCCGGTTTTTTTACTCCCCGCATGGACATGCAGAGATGCTCGGCGTCCACTACTACCATTGCTCCCTTGGGCTTGAGTTTTGTCATGATCAGGTCCGCAAGCTGTGATGTCAGGCGTTCCTGTACCTGGGGCCGTTTTGCGAACAGCTCAACAGCGCGTGCCAGTTTGCTAAGGCCTACGATTTTACCTTTAGAAGGTATGTATGCGACGTGTGCCTTTCCGACAAATGGCAAAAGATGATGTTCGCAGACTGAATAAAAGGGTATGTCCTTGATAAGGACCATTTCGTCATGGCTTTCACCTTCAATAGCTTTTAGTATTTCCTTCGTGGGTGTTTTGAGACCTGCAAATATTTCTTCGTACAGATTTGCGACACGCTTGGGTGTATCTTTTAACCCCGGTCTGTTCGTGTCTTCGCCAATGCCTTCAAGGATTAATTTTACGCCTTTTTTAATTTTGTTTTTGTCCATTAGTTTAGATCTTCCAATTAGGTGAAATAGGTTGAAATTTTAACATTTGGGGGTGTTTGGTGTCAAAAAGGGATGTAGGGGCATCCCCCTGTGGGTGCCCAGCTTGTGTTATGCGCCAATTGGTATGCAATGCCAGGGCAGGCACGGGGGCCTGCCCCTACGTGTTATTTATTTCATTAATTCCGGGAAGATAGCTTCAAGAGCATCAATCGCATGAACAGGGTGTGAGTTAGAATTTATTGCCCTGATAAAGAGATCTTCCGCATTGCCTGCTGCTTCTGATTCACTTGATCCTGCATAAGATGCCAGAAGTCCGGTAAAGGTCGATATGACGGTTGCTTTGTTATCTTCAAGAGCTTTTCGTACTTTGTCGATATTCTGATACAGCATTCCGTTCCAACCTTGATGTACGAGCTTTGTGACTGTTGCGGGGCCTACGCCACCTGTTTCAAGTGTGAATGCGGCAGCTTTGGAGCGTGCTGATGGATCAACATCGCCGTATGGTTTCCTGCCGTCTTTTCTAAATGATGTTGAGGCATCTATGATAAGAGCGCCTTCCTTGATCATTTCGGAGTTGAAAAAATACTCGGTGTCAGTATGGACCTTATATGGGTGAAAACCCATACATCCGAATACTATATCGGCACGTTGTGAAAGCTCTTTATATATTCTAAGTTGAGTCTCTTTGTCAGATGAACCGCCTGTTCCTGTTCTTGTATGTAGAGGTCCTAATGTTGTTGCGTCAAAACGTTTAAGCAGGTTAAAAAGCGGCTCTCCAACAATATTACTTCTGCCTGCTACGAGAACTTCCAGTCCAGCAAAACTGGCGATGCCGTCCGGGCGGAGCTTGACACCTTTTTCTCTGACGAGATACACGCTTGCAAGATCAACCATTCCGCTCGGTGTACAGCAGTCATAGTAACGCTCAGCGCCCAGAGACATGAGGCCCAGGGTCATCTGGTTCAGTCCGTCCCCGTCTTTTTCAAGAGCTATACGGTTGCAGAGTGTGGTTGTGTTGATTTCCTGTCCCGCTTTTCCACCGAATGGCAGCTGGAGCATTAAAATAGAAATCGAGCTGTCCTTGTTCCACTGGTCCATTTTTTCATACATTTCAGCAGTCGTTACTGTTGATGGAAATTCCTCCATCATGCTTGAGAGTCCGGCCTGGGTCGTGGTTTTTGACTTCATTCCAACATAACTCCTTGAAGCGGCAACCTTAGGATCATCCTTGTCACCAACCAGTACAGTCAGGACTTTAGAATCAGCAGAGTTAATATCTTTGAGGGCCGGGATCTCCTTAAAGAAATCCGCTCTCCGCTTTAATTCAGGGATAATCATTTCCTGGTATCCCTTCGGGTATTTCTGTTCACCTTTTACAACACCAGAGCCGTTTATAACGGTAGTATATTCTTCTCCCCTGAATGGACGGGAAATGATATGCTTAAAATCTTCCTGCGCGAATAACCAGTGGTTCATACCACCGATACGGTCTTTATAGTTTCTGTATGCCATAAGATCCTCCTAAATAGAAATAATTGTTATTAAATGCACTACAGCGAAGTCATATAATTTAAATATTTAGAATGTCCAATGTCAACATTGGGTATTTATTTACAATGAATCACGCGGCTATCAGTGATGATGATGTCCATTTTGATATCATGCGGTTCCGATGGGATATCATCCGTGATTTGCTCCTCAAATGCGAGGGCTACAGCGAGTATATTATCCGCATTACTGAGGAGTCTGTCGTAATAGCCGCCTCCGTAACCGAGTCGGTTGCCTTTTGGATCAAAGCCAGAGCCGGGAATTATTGCAAGATCAATATCTTCTAATCTGATTTCACGGTCTTTCCTCTCTGATGGTTCTGGGATACCCATATATCCCGGTGTAAGTTCTGAAATCTCCTTTAATTGATACAGAGATAATGTCTTCTTTCTGCTGTCAACGAGAGGTACTACAAGATGTTTTCCCAAATTCAGAATATCCTGAAGCTGTCCGATGGTATCTACTTCTGAGCGGAATGAAACATATATGAGTACACTATTTGCTTTCCTGAACTCGTCGAGCGCAAAGAGGCTTTGTTTTATAGCGGTATTCTTTTTGATTGTTTGAGATGAAGGGATCGAATCTCTTTTAGTCAAAAGTTCTTTTCTGAGTTCTTTTTTCAAACCGTCTTCTCTAAGGTCTTTTTAATTTCCGTTGCTTCATCAATACATTGCTGTGAAGATGTGAAGGATGCGAGCCCCTGGATATCGGCTTCCATTATGCTTTCGTTAAAGCTCATTTTCCCTAAATAAACTGCATCATCCAGGCTTTCTTTTATAAAGTTCTCATCCTCAATTTTTCTTACTTTGTTACCGACTACATAGACTTTTTTTACTCCAAGGCCCTTAGCCAGGTCTTTGACCGTTGCAGCGGTCTGAATGCTTCTTTGGCCCGGTTCGACAACGACAATGAATGCGTCTACTCCTTCAGTGGTCCCTCTTGTAAGGTGTTCTATACCTGCTTCCATATCAACGATTACCACTTCGTCCCTGTCTACAATCAGATGCTTCAGTAGCCTTCTTAATAATGCATGCTCGGGACAGTAGCATCCTGATGCGGCAAGCTTTGATTTTCCCATGACCAGAAGAGTGGTGTTATCGTATTTGTAACCGAACCCTTCGGGAATGTCGTCTACTTTAGGATTGATTTTAAAAATTCCGCCGCTGTTTCCTGGTTTTGCACCTGTCCGTTCTTCTATCAAATCCGTCAGCTCGGCAATTGGTCTGACCTTTTCAACATCTTCTTTTGGAATGCCGAGTGCTGAAGCAAGGTTTGCATCCGGGTCAGCGTCCACGGCGATCACTCTTTTGCCCTCTGACGCGAAAATATGACATAAAAGGGCAGAAAGAGTTGTTTTACCAACACCGCCTTTACCTGTAATTGCAATTTTCATATCTGTTTGATTTCCTTTATGGTTTTAAAGAATTTGTTAATTATGATTAGAATGTAGAGGTATTTTAATTTAGTGACCAACAAAATCACAATATATAGGTAGGGGCGGGTTTCAAACCCGCCCTTACAATACGCCGCCAGTACAAATCTACGAATAAAGGTTTGTTAGCTTATTAAGGACCTTATCAATTTGTTTTACAGTCATCCAGCCGTTTTCAAAAAGGATCTCACCTATGAGTTTTCGAGGTCTTAGTTTGATGGATGAATTGCAGGTTATTTGTTCTTCAAGAGCATTTTTTATTTGATCGTATGTTGCAAATTTCATATTTATTGCGATCTGTCCAAATTTTTGACCATATATTAACGTAATATTATTGTTACTATAATATTCCACCTGTTTCTCCTTTGGTGTAGTCAGCTATCCATTTATATTTAATTACCACATATTTGTTAATGCGTCAAATAATATTTATTAATAATGTGTCAGGAGCGATTAAAAAGAATGGGAAAAAATAAGGTGTTTTGAAACCTCTTATACAGGAAAGAGCTCTCAGTAGAAAAAAAACGGCCTGAAATATATATTCCAGGCCTTAGCTCTATTCTTTTTGTTACTGGTGGTAACGTATATTGTTTTGCAAGTTGTTTGCCAGATTGTAACTTGCTGATTTTATGTAAAACTTAGAATTGACTTGGTGTGCGTGGCACACATTTGTATGGCACACATTGTGCCATGGCACAATGTGTACGGGTTTTAATGGGAGGTTTTGTTAAATTTATGATTTAAGATTAGTGGTATTTTTGCAGGTGCCCAAGACTAACTCATTTATTTAATATTGGAAAGCAGAATCTCACGCATGAGGTCAACCGGAGGTTTCACACCTGTCCAGAGTTCAAAAGCCAGGACACCTTGCCATAAAAGCATTCCTGAACCGTTAATGGTTTTTGCTCCTTTTTTTTCAGCCTCTTGAAGGAGTCTCGTTTTTTTGTAGACGAGGTCGCATACAACCATATCTGGATTTATAAGGCCGGGATCAACAGGGGAGGGGTCATCAGCTTTCATGCCGAGCGGAGTGGCATTAATGAGTATATCCGCTTCACCGGCATCTTTGATGCTATTGAGAGGGAAAACATTTTCGCGGAGTTCTTTCAGATCATGAATCAGTTTTTCAGATTTTTGTTTATCAATGTCATACAATGATAATTTAGAGGCCTTTTCACTTAAATAATAGCTTATGGCCCTGCATGCCCCACCTGTGCCTATAATAACTATGTTCTTTCCGTCAATTGATATTTCCTGTTCTGTCAGAGAGCTGATAAATCCTCTGCCGTCGGTGTTATAACCGGTCAGAGTTCCATCGATATTCGTCACCGTATTGACTGCGCCTATAAAGGAAGCTTCTGTATCAATCTTGTTGAGTAATGGAATGACATTTTCCTTGTGAGGGACGGTCACATTTACACCGAGCAAATTCAGACTTCGAATTGACTGAACTGCCTGTGGAAGGTTTTCGGGTAGGACCCTGAATGGAATATAGCAATTATCCATTCCCAGTTTGCTAAACGCGGCATTATGCATTAACGGTGAAAGTGTATGAGCTATCGGATTTCCAAAGATTCCAATTAATTTAGTCTTTCCGTTTACATTCATCTGTTATCCCCTTTAATATTCCGCCCGGGGTAGAGTCTATGACCTTTACCTGCATTCCAAGGCTTTCCCCGAGTTCTTTTAGTGTTACGTTATCCAGGAACATATCCGAACCTTCCCTCAGGGTAACGTCCGGTACGAGTAAACAGTCTGCCTTGGATTTACCTATAAGTGTTTTTAAAATGTCCTTGCCCGTAAGCAGACCGGCCACAGTCACCCGGGGACCGAAAAAACGGTTTTCCACTTTAAATACATCCAGGCTGACTCCTTCAATACTGTTTAGCTTTTTTGAAAATGCTTCAAGGTATGGCATAAATGAGACACCTGTAAATGTTGCTACTTTAATGGGACTGATGCTTTTAGGAAGTTTTATTTTTCTAACACAGTGCTGGAATGCTGGAATAAGACCAACACCGTTTTCTATCTGAGGCAGGTCACCATATGTTTTAAGCTGTGGGAAAGAATGTTCTGCCTTAAGATATAATTCATCTGCGAGGTCAACTATCGGTTCACCGTGGCGTCTTTTGAATCTCTGTCTGAAGCCATTAACGATTTCGATCGCCTTTATAGCGTCCTCTTTTTCAACGGGCTTGAGTTGCTTGTTCCCTTGTTTTGTAAGCCCCACAGGCACGACTGCGATAGAAGTGATATAGGGATAGAATTTTTGGAGGTCTTTAATTGTATTGGATAATTCATCACCGTCGTTTAACCCTGGACATAAGACGATCTGTGTGTGTAATTTTATTTTATATGCTGTGAGTTCGAGTATTTCTTTAAGGATATTCGTCGCCTTTGGATTACCGAGCATTTTTCTTCTTAAGTCATTGTTGGTTGTGTGTATGGATATGTAAAGAGGACTGAGCCTCTGTGACTGAATGCGCTTTTTGTCTGCATTGGAAATATTGGTAAGGGTTATATAATTGCCATACAGAAATGACATGCGGTAATCATCGTCTTTGAGATAGAGCGGTTTTCTCATCCCCTTTGGAAGCTGTTTGACAAAACAGAACATGCATTTGTTTCTGCATATTTTTGTCCTGAATGACTTCAGTTCAAAACCTAGAGGATCGCCCTCATCTTTTTCTATTTCAAAAGAAAATTCATCTTTGCCGCGCTGAATTGTTAGGGTGACTAAGCTCTCGGTGGAATGAAACATATAATCGATAGCATCATGTACAGTGCCTCCATTCATGCTAAGGATAACATCGCCTTTTTGAAGACCGATCTCCTCTGCTATGCTGCCTTCGGTAATATGATTTATAATTGCGCTCATAAAATAATAAATAAATTATATGTTTTCAAGATTGGCAGTTTTCATGCCGTTATAAACATATTGGATTCCAGCTAATGAAGTTAATGCTGCTACTATCACAAAAACAGGAAACGGAACTGAAAAGCCATCATTGATATTAAGTGCCAAAAGGACCAGGCCAATTAGTATGAATTGGCATGCACTCGCTGCCTTTCCCAGGAAACTTGGTTCAACCTTTAAATTGCTGGTAACAAAGTAAAGAATAATACAACCTGTTACAACGATTAAATCTTTACTGATTACTATAATGGTTAGCCATTTGGGGAGCAGATTATACGTACTCATCATTACAAAAGAGGTTATTAGAAAGAACTTGTCTGCGACCGGGTCGAGTATGCTTCCGAAATATGTCATCTGTTTTGTTATCCTCGCGATAAAACCGTCAAGGATATCGGTAATGGATGCCACAATAAAGATCAGCAGCGCGTAATGATATTCCCCGTACATAAGCGTGGCTGCAAAAAAAGGCAATAACAATATCCTTGTAAGAGTTAAAATGTTTGGGACATTTCCGACCATATAATAGTACCGTTGTTTGAAAAATAGAAATATTTAACTAATGCGGATTAGGTTCGTTTTTATTTTAAATAGACTTAATAAAAAAGACAGCCCCTGCTGATAATTCAGTCAGGGGCGTCGACTTATTTAATCTTAGAATACACCCTGGACATAGCCAGTTTCTGTATCTACATCAACTCTTCTGAACGCGGGATTGGAACCGGTTCCAGGCATCAAACTGATAGCGCCTGCCACTGGTACGATAAATCCTGCACCTCCGTATGTGAGTACTTCCCTGATCTTAAGCGTCCAGCCTGTCGGCACTCCTTTAAGCGCAGGGTTGTCAGAAAGTGAGAGATGGGTTTTAACCATGCAGAGTCCGCATTTTGCAAGTTCAGGGTCTTTCTGTATCCTCGCAAGGGATGCATTTGCTTCTGGTGAATACTCAACACCATCAGCGCCGTATACTTCTTTAGCGATAAGCTCAATACGGTCTTTAACTGGCTGATCAAGTTCATAAAGGAACTTGAATTCGGTCTTTTCTTCACATGCAGCAGCAACTGTTTCAGCAAATTCGATAGCACCATCACCGCCTTTTTCCCAATGTCTTGAGAGGGCGACCTTTGCGCCTGCTGCTTCAGCGAGCTCGCGGACTTTTGCAATTTCATCGTCAGTGTCAGTATAGAATGCGTTGATACATACAACAGGGCTTATACCCGCTTTCCTGACATTCTTGATATGGTGCAGCAGGTTAGCGCAACCCTTCTCAACCCAGCCGACATTTTCTGAAGCGTATTCTTCAGGCATCGGTTTTCCTGGTACTGGAACAGGTGCTCCGCCGTGACACTTAAGGGCCCTGATGGTTGCAACAACAACCGCGCAGTCTGGAGTGAGTCCGCTGTAACGGCATTTCAGGTTCCAGAATTTTTCAAAACCTATGTCAGCGCCGAATCCTGATTCAGTTATATGGTAATCGGAGAGTTTCAGGCCGATCTGATCAGCTATTATTGAACTCTGACCGATAGCTATATTGGCAAAAGGACCTGCATGAACAATAACCGGCTGTCCTTCAAGTGTCTGCATAAGGCTCGGGTTCAATGCCTCGACCATCCAGGCTGTCATTGCTCCCGCAACCTGCAGGTCTTCAGTTGTGATAGCGCCGCCTCTTTTGTTATAGGCAACTACTATTTTGCCCATGCGCTCACGCATGTCCTTGAGGCTGGTCGCTACTGAAAGGATAGCCATGACTTCTGATGAGACGGCGATCCCGAATTTTGATTTCATCATGAAACCGTCTTTGTTTCCGTTTACACCATCAATTCCAATTATGATGTTCCTTAAAGACTGGACACAAAAGTCCATGATCCATCCCATCTCAACCTTGGTAGGATCGATGTCGAGCCTTTCCATATTGCTGAGGCGCATAAGCTGTTCATCAGTATAATTACGTTCGTGCTGCATTCTTGAAGTAAGGGCGACCATTGCAAGGTTGTGCGCATTCATGATCGCATTTATGTCACCTGTAAATCCGAGAGAGAACGGAGTCAAAGGGATACATTGTGCGAGCCCACCGCCTGCTGCCGAACCTTTGATATTCATTGTAGGTCCGCCGGAAGGCTGTCTGATTGCCGCGCTTACGTTTTTTCCGATTTTACCGAATCCCTGTACAAGCCCCATTGATGAGGTTGATTTGCCTTCACCAAGAGGTGTCGGTGTAATTGCGGTAACATCGATATATTTTCCATTAGGTTTATCTTTCAGGCGATCAAGGACTCTCCTGTAATCAATTTTACCTATATAGTGTCCCTGGGGAAGGAGTTCATCCTCGGTAAGTCCCAGTCGTTCGGCGATTTCGTAAATTTTCACCATTGATTTTTCAGCATCTTGTGCTATTTCCCAGTCTGCGTACTTTGTTGGATCTAAGGGCATGTTAAAGGCCTCCTTTTGTTAGTTCATTTAATTAGGTTGTTTCTCAGAGAAAAACAGTTACTATT
>PJEL010000652.1_pt1 | contig 40456 bp, 19 predicted proteins | sample 1853271 | NCBI WGS metagenome assembly PJEL01 (sample SAMN08108733, study PRJNA415343) | Invertebrate metagenome, whole genome shotgun sequencing project. | host: Globobulimina | place: Sweden: Gullmar Fjord | collected 2015-08
CAGAATAGGAAGGTTTATTTTGTTTTGAATTTTTACGATATTGTATTATTTGTGTGATAACTATAATACGATGCAGGGCATTTTATGTCCTGCGTTTTTCTTTAAAGATTATATACTATTAATTACAAATAAAATAATCCTTGGATTTAGAACAATGATTGATCCAACAAAGCTAGGGTATGAAGCTAATTTTTTATTTCTAAAAACAAATATTAAAAACAAGGAAACAAATCAACAGCTTCAAGATTTCTTACAGAAAAATAAGCAGATAACATATGCAACAAAACTAATTGGTGAATATAACTATGTTATTACAGTTCTAACAAAAAATAATTTTGAGCTTAATGAGTTTATAAAATCCATTAAACAAAAGTTCAGTGGAACAATAATTGGCATAGAGAGTGCCCCTCTATTTGAAATGCCCTACCATACACAACTTGCAAAAGAATTTTTAGAATAATAATCCGACCTCCGTCACCCCAAAGTCGTCGACAATCCTTGAATATCACCTCCATCACACTCTTCATCAATGAAAACAGCAAAACTAACCAAAAAAGAAGATGAGTTTTGGGAAGAAGTATACGATCAACTAGTCAAATGGGGCATCCATAAAGATTTTACCTATGATTTGTGTTTTGCAATTGTTTCGCGATACAAGATTACAAGAAAGGATTATTTTTTATCTCGTTTAATATAATAAATCACTCCCACTATAGCAGAACCACCAGCCACAGCAGCACCCCAAATGACATCCATCGAAATATCCCAGAAATAATTAATTAAAAATCCCAACATAAAAAAAATAATATAAGGATATGCTATCCATATATACTCTTTTACGATAGGAAACCTATCTTTTATTGAATCATATAGCCACATAACAATTTTTCTTATGACAAGCACACACACGAGACCAACTACAAACCCAGAAACTAAAATCCAGTAATTTGACGTTATTTCCCCAAATTCATTCGTAAAGGCAAAATTGAAAACAAGGTTTAGAATATAGTCATTTGTAAGCAAAATAGCCCAAATAAAAAATGATAGAATACTTAGCAAATTTTTCTCTGAAGTCAGATGAGGAGCAAGCTTCTCATTAACTTCTTTAGATAGTCTCTTAGTAGAATAAAATTCAAAATTAACCTCCTTAAGAACAATTCTGTCATTTTCTTCTAATTTTTTTAAAATATTTTCTATAAGTTTTTCATCAAATTCGGAATCCTCAAATTTTTCAACAATCTCTCCATATGTTAAGGAAATCCAGTTTTCCTTTTTAGATATATCTTCAATGTACTGAAGAATTTCTTTTTCTTTTTCAGAGGTAGATTTAGCCATTGAATAAACAAGTAATATCATGTTTTAATATCTTCCCCAAGCCTCAAAACTCACAGGGCAATAATTAAACCCCGTCACCTCATCTAGAATAAATGTATCTTCAGTTAAAGCTTAGCTAAATTAATATCCCCCTAAAAGGATTTGCTTATCCCAACTATCCGTCACCCATAAGTAGACCGACAAGATTTATATAAAATATCCACAAGACAGACACCAATGATAACTAAATCAACTGAAGCGGTAAGCGAGCAAAACGAGCACCCATGAAACCCGGACACTCTCCAGTGGCCCCGGTTGGGGCGTCTCACCCTTTTGGCATTTCAAGGGGGTATCTTTTTATATCGAATCCATACAGATTGTTTTTTAAAACAATCTAACTAAACAAAACGTGAAAAAAGATCCATACAAACACAAGGAAAAATACCTAGCCTGGAAAGAACGAATCAAAAAAATAGGATACATCGAAGGAATCTCCAGGGAAAATTCTGACCTAATTATAAAATACATCTTAGACATAGAGCTAGGAATAAACGTCTCTAAAAAAAGTGCAAAAGGCGCAAGAAGTCACATTAGACTAAACAATCTAAAACAAAGAATGATATTTATGTCAAAAAGATTTGAAGAATATTACAAAACAAACTGTCTAACCAACCTAACAGAAAACCAAATAATAAAAGACATCTTCAACCTCTCAAACCCAAACGGTGTGGTCTTAGCTGGATCTGGAGGAGGAAAATCATACTTTTCCAAACTCTTGATAACAAGATACTTGCTAAATAAAACTTCCCTTCATACTTCTTCTTATAATTCTGCACCTTCTTCTTCTTAACAAAATCAACTTTTCAAAATTCAAAGCGTAGAACACAGCCTCCCTATTGCTCTTCAACAAATTTAACCAACTTCTTCAAATTTTCTACTTCTGCCTCTCGTTTTTCTTCCAACTTATTCAATTCATTCAGCAACCTTTTCCTCTCTGCAGTATATTTTTTCTCAAAGTCAGCCTTACTTTTAGTAAGTTTTTTAATTCTCAAAACCTCTCGCTTAATTTCCTTAGGATATCCCTCTTTAGCTGACCTTTTCTTAGTATTCTTTTTAGGCTTAATTTTTTTAGCAGAATTCTTTTTCACCATCTTAATTTACTTAAAAGAACGAACCAATTTATTTAAACCTTCCTTTTCTCCCTCGCTCTTAGGTTTCTTTTTCTTAACTAGCTTCCTTGTCTCATGATTATCATGTTTTGTTTTCTTAGTATTCTTTCTACTATTTACAAATTCTCTTAATTTTCTCTTTATGAAATTTTCTTTTTGAACTTCTAGTCCTTCCTTTATTTTTTCCTCTTTTTCCTCTTTTTCCAATTTTTGATTTTTTTCTAACGTTAATGCATTTAGCTTTTCTTTTTGTTTTCTCATTCGCTCTTTATTCTCAAGTTTCATATGCAATATTTTAAGATGTTCTTCAGCTAATACTTTTTGCCGCTTTCCTTCTTTTTCTCTTAATTCTTCTTCTTTCTTCTTCTTGGCAATATTAAGTAATTCTGCCTCAGTTTTAAACATCCCAAAATTATCATGAAAGAACCCACGAATAGCTAACCTCCTAGCTCTTTGCCTCTCTTGCTTTTCCTTTATCCTTCTTTGTTTCTTCTGAGCAATCCTAGCCTTCTCTCTTATTATAGCATTCTTCTTCTCTCTTTTCTTAGCAGCTATCTTCAACCTCTTAGCTCTAGCAATACCCTCAATCTCCTTCTCAGTCTTAAACATCCCAAAATTATCATGGAAGAACCCACGAACAGCTAACCTCCTAGCCCTTTGCCCAGCCAACTTCCTCCGCTTCTTCTCATCTAAAATATTCTTCTTCTTCTGAATCGCATTATTTATTTCCCTCTTCTTAGCAGCTATCTTCAATCTCTTAGCTTTAGCAATATTCTTAATCTCCTCCTTGCTCTTAAAGAATCCAAAATAATGGAAGAAGCCACGAATAGCTAACCTCCTAGCTCTTTGCCCAACCAACTTCCTTTTCCTCTTCTCATTCAAAATTCTATTCTTCTTCTGAATAGCATTATTTATCTCCCTCTCTTTTGCCTCCTCCTTCATTCTTTTATCTCTAATTATTTTAACTATCTTCAACCTCTTAGCTCTAGCAATATCCTGCAATTCCTTTTCACTCTTAAAGAAACCAAAATAATGAAAGAACCCGCGAACAGCTAATCTTCTATTCCTCTGGCCAGCCAACTTCCTCCGCTTCTTCTCATCTAAAATATTCTTCTTCTTCTGAATCGCATTATTTATTTCTCTCCTCTTAGCAGCTATCTTCAACCTCTTAGCTCTAGCAATACCCTCAATCTCCTTCTCACTCTTAAAGAAACCAAAATAATGGAAGAATCCACGAATCATTAATTTCCTAGCTTTCTGTCCAGCCAGTTTCCTTCGCTTCTTCTCGTTCAAAATTCTATTCTTCTTCTGAATAACATTATTTATCTCTCTCTCCTTTGCCTCCTCCTCTAGTCTTTTATCTCTAGCTATTTTGGTTATTCCCGATCTCTTAGCCCTAGCAATATCCTGCAATTCCTTCTCAGTCTTAAAGAATCCAAAATAATGGAAAAACCCACGAATCATCAACCACCTCTTCTTTCTATTTTTTTCTCGATCTTTTGTCTTAGTACGAATATCCTTCATTTCACTTCTTTCTTTCTTCGCCCTTATTTCTTCAAGAAATTTTTCTTGCCTAATTTTTCTATTAATTTCTAAATTATCAGACCTAATAGTATCATGTGATTGATTTCTAGCCCCAAACAATTTAAAGAATCCACCACTCTTTATTTGCCCCCTTACTTTACCAGCTCCACTTCCAACTTCTATGTTCAATTTAAAGCCTATCTTTCTAATTAAATTAACCAACCCAACGATAGCTGCAATCACAACAGCTCCCAGCAAAATATATTTCCAGCTAGCAATCAAATAAGAAAGAATAATTGTACCAATCCAAGAGCCCACAATTATTCCTAAATTTATAGTTTTTTCAAACCAACTAAAACAATAAATCGAATTCAAAATTAAAAATATTAAAAATATAAACATTGAAACCTTGTATTTTCTTGCAACTCGCTTCTGTTCTTTATTTCTTGATGCCGTTATTTCCTTCTTAAAATAAAAAACAGATAGCAATACAAAAACAACCAAGAAAAATAAAGAGGAATTACCACATGTGCTAAATCTTCCAGAACCAACAACAGCACCGGTCATTACATCCGTAGTATCCCTAATTACTTCAACAGTCCTGTGGGCTTCAGGTTTATAACTTCCATGAACTAACTGAACAAAAAAAGTATATGTGCCAGGAGAAACATCACTTGGTAAAAACATATTAGAACTTTCTGTTTTTTCCTCATAGTTTCCCATGTAAATCACGTCAGACCCAGAAACCACCCGCTTTCCATCTTTCTCAATCCAAAAGTTTATTGTAACATCTCCATTAATTTCAGCCATACCTTTCATAAAATAAGTAAAATCAAAAGAGCTTCCTGATTTAATTGGAGATTCATATTCAATTATTTTTATATCAAATAACTTTGTACATTTCAATTCCCAACAAACTTCTCCAGTTTCAACATTACAATCCTCATCAACACTACATTCATTTGCCTCATCATCATCTAACTTACTTGAGCACCCCAAGTCTGCAGGGTAATCTATGAACCCGTCTAAATCATTATCTATTCCATCTCCACAGGATCTATTAACAGGAGCACTACCACCTCCGCCTCCACCACCACTGCTAGCAGCCGGAGAATCAGGAATTACAACTGCCTGGGTACCCCTTATAGCAGAATATTGCAAATTGCCCACACCAATTAAAGTACCATTATCAGCACAATCAATTCCCTCTGAAGATAAGCTTCCACCTAGACAAGAAGTAAAATCAGTTTCATTGCTTCCATCACACCCAGAACTCATTTCATTAATATCACTAATTTCTTCGTCCTTAACACACAATGTAACGAAGCTATTGTCCTCAATGTACAATGTTTTATTATTTTGTAAAAGATTGGTAATATTTACTGCTATGGAAGTTGAAGTTTTATTAATTGTGAAATTTCTTAAATCCAAAATCCCTTGAGAAAAGTTGTGACTAAAATTCATCATCAAAGTAGTATTATCATAAAAGAGCATTTCATGTGTCCCATTATAAATTCCAGTAGTATCATTTCCACTTACCGTTATGTTTAACGAAGTTACCCCAGAAGTAGTTACCTCTGGCTCATTGAACCATAATGGATCTACAGTATCAAACAACCCATCATTGTCAGTATCAGTAGATGCACAAAAATCTGCCAGACTATCATTATTAAAATCTGCAAAAGCACACGCGCCATCAGTTCCAGTACAAACATAAATACCTTTACTTTCTGACTTCACAACATCCCCTTCCGTTGTTTCAGTTACGTTAGCATATATTGAATAAGAATCATCACTAAGTCCCGAAACATCAAGAGAAGTGTTTGTGCAAGAACTTCCAGATGCTGAGCAGCTACCTATAAATGTTTCAGTCCCATTAGAATCTTTTACATAAACTTGCCCAGAACCAATAGTATCACTTCCAACTATATTAAAACTAGCATTAAAGTTAATAGTACTGGTCTGTCTATAGAACCTTTCGTCAGTAGTTGTCGCATTTCCAGTCGGCCTTATATTCAGATTATAACTTGTCGATATCGGTATTCCTGTATTTGAATATTTATCTTTTGGAGTAACGGTTATATTGTAGATTCCTTCCACAGTTGCACTATAGGTAATTTTACAATCGTTTGCATTTTGCGAATTATTTCCCACCCCAGTTATATTAAATTCACATCTTCCAAATGCACTGCTATCATTTGCAATAGCCCTTATCTGAAGTTGCCCACCATAATCCATCCCATTCTGAGATGAAACATTAATTTCTGTTGCATTTGGAATAATATTTTCATGTATTTGATAATCAATCTCATTCCCAGGAGAATTTCTTCCATTGGTACCGTCATAATAAATTACTTCATAATTTGACGATGCTAATATTGTAGTAGCATTAATACTAAATGTAACCGTATGCGTCCCGCTTAAACCACTGCTATCTATCCTAAATCCATTTGCTGTTTCTGTTAAAGTAAAACTTGATGCATCAGTTCCCGACAAATTAGCAGTACTAGTATCAAACTTAGTTTTATCAAACTGATTTCCAGCAGTACCAAGTGTCCATTGAATATCTGAAGATGAGTCTAAACCTTTAAGTGTTATATTATATATTTCACCATTACGTACCTCATCTGTTGACTGGTCAATCCTTGCTTCTGTGGCAGAATTTATTCCACTAAGAGTTATCTGTCCAGAATATTGCGGCAAGCTTATAGGATTAGTTCCACTTATATCAGTTAGATTACATACACTATTACATCCAGAATCATAACAATCTAAGCTCCCATCATTATCATTATCAAACCCGTCACTACAATCCGTAGAATTTGATTCTCCACTTGTTGGGGCTCTACAATAAACATCAGTTCCATTTATTATTCCCCCAATTTCTCCAGTGCAGTCGGTATCTGCACAATCTGCACTTCCATCGGCATCATTATCAATCCCATCATCACAATCAGTTTCAACAGCCTCACACAGCCCACCAGTACTACTTCCAAACATACCAACACAATCCGTATCCGCACAATCAGTTCCGTCACTACCAATCCCATCGTCATTATCAACACCATCATAACACGAATCCCATGTTTTGTTTTCAGTAGCATAACAAGGACCGAGTACCGAACATGAATCAAATTGTTTTGAGCAGTCTGAGTCTGAACAGTCAGTTGTTGCATCGGCGTCATCATCAATACTATTTGCACAATACATTCCTGGCCAATCCAAACTTGTGAAAAATGAATCACTTGCATTATATTCAACACTTAGGCAAGTTTGATTTTCATTTGCTGGATTCGTTACCCCAAGACAATCAGGATCAAAACAATCAATCCCAGTTGACGCATTTGCTATCCATGTTCCATTAAAATAATACGCATCTAAATCATTATCAATATCATCAAAACAAAATGATGCGTTTATTGCTTCATCAGTTATTGCCCCTTGTATCCCTGAACAATCATAATCATCAAAGTCTGCATCAGTTGAATACGAAACATTGTAATATTCAAGATATGCCGTAGTGTTTGCGCTCCAGCCCGAATTAGGCATGCCTGCTGCATCATTATCAAAATCATTATCAAACCCATCAGTGCAGTTTAATTCAATAGCTAATTGACATTCAAAACCATTAGAAAGAGTTGTAGTGTTACAGTCCTCGTCAGGCTGATAATTTGTTCCGTAACTAAAATAACCTCCCCACCTACAATCAATACCTGTTCCATTTGTTGCGTTATAACTTCCCACATAATAACTCGTAACATCTATCGCATCCCAATCATTATCAAGATTATCATCACACATGCTTCCGGTTTCAGTTGTATTCCCAGATATATTTCTACAAGTTGCAGAACAATCATATTCCGCATCCCCAATAACTATTTGATCAGTAGTACTAGACAAAGTATTTAGTTCACAGTCCTGTAATTGCAATGCATCATTATCAAACCCATCAGTGCAATTCAATTCATATCCCCAATTGCATATCTCACTAGAATTTCCACCAATAGAACCATTACAGTCAACATCCTCACAATCCGTTAAATTATAAACGTAACTTCCACCATCGTATTTGGTTCCGTTATTACCTACTTTGTTTGCTACATCCGATTCTGTATTCGTATAATCCCAGTCATTGTTTATGCTATCATTACAAACAAGTTCAACAACAGGACAATCACCACCATTCTCGAAGCAGTCTGCATCATGACAGTCTGTGAAGTCTGTTCCCAAAATTGTATCATAATCATTATCAAAAGTATCATTACAATAACCTGCTTCAGTTCCAAAACTACAAATACCCGTATTCCCCGAACTAAATTCATTTGTCTGAGATTCATCCCCGATGCTACCATTACAATCCAAATCAAAACAATCATAACTAAAGGCCCACGTTCCACCTAAATAATCAAAATCATTGTTTGCCTCGTCACCACATCTATTACCTGCATCAACTGAATAAATACTATTATTCCCTTCAGATTCATTATCATTACTATATCCATAAGTTGAATCAAATGTTACTGGAAAAGAAGAGGGAGATAATTGATTTGTGTCTGCCCCATATGCGATAACAATCTTAAATGTCCTGTTTTCATTGAGTGTTGCATCAAAATCAACATCCATTGTGAAATCGAGTGTTCCAGTATATGGAGTAGCTAACTGATTAAATGCTGCGTTCCATGTTCCGTCCCCATTGTCTGTAAGTGTAGATGTTCCAGTGCCTGAATTAGGCCCACTAGTGTTAATAGCTGTAGCGTTTGTAATATTATAAACAGTAGCAGAAAACGCCTTATCACTCAATGTTTCTACTAATCTTAATTTAAACTTACCCTCTCCAGAACTATTAATATATCTTGTATATCCAATTGGCGTATTGTATATTGAAAAGCTTACTGTAAAATTTGCGTAACCATTAGGGTCATCAACTATAGCAGACATTCCACCAAAATAATCTAATGGATCATTTGTCGGAAAAAACATACTTCTACAATATTCACTTCCATTCGCAACACCCGGATTATTCATACATGTGCTATTTGTCGGACTACCAGCATACATCTGGATAGCAAACTTAGTATCTTCCCCATATTCACATTTAGCAGTATTATTAAAATACTGCCCCGGAGTCCCTGCGCATGCAACCGCTCTTGTAATCTCACTCTCATCCCAATAAGCATCATCATGCACATAAATTCTTCTAGTTTTATTTACTGCCCACGAATCTGTGCTCTCATTAAATACCATTTGACCATTGCTTGTTATTGTACAATTTTTTAGTATCCAAGGCAAATATCCAACAGATGCGTCATTAATTATTGAATCTGTGTTTAAAACAGTATAATTCAGACTATAATTCTGATTTGTTAAACTATTCCCCGTTTCATTCACAGTCAAGATTGACCCATTTGATACTTTAATATCACAAGCCAATATTTCTGAAGCAGCTATAGATAAATCAACAAACCTTATACTGAATGTATTTGTATGTGTCCCACTTAAACTAGAGTTATAAGGCTCAAACACGCCTTCTGGCATTATTATATCTGACCATGATGCAGAAGTTGTTATAAAATTCCAAGTTTCCGACAATCCAACATTGGTCGCATTGTCCTTACAGCTAACATTCCATAAATTAGTTGTTGGAGGAAAATTAATCAAAGTATAATTGCAGCCTGTTGCATTCTGACATAAGATATCTGATTTTTGGACAACGCCTCCAATCGAAAGATTACAATTCAAGACACTTGAAATACTATCTGTTACCGTCCAGTTAAAATTAATAGATGTTTGATTAATCTTTTGATTGTTCGTCGGATAAGTAAGATTTATTGAAGGTGCAGTATAATCCACAATGAATAATGTTGAAACCAATCTACTATTTCCTGCCGCGTCTTCTGCATAAACAGTAAAATTATAATTACCTTCTGGTATACCTGTTGTATTTATTTCTTCAGTCCAAGTGTGAGCCGTAGTATTACTAGCATATGAACTAGAATTATATTGATACTGCGTCCCATTTGTATGCGACAAATTATAGTAAGTATAATTCAAAGTTGAATCTTGAACATATATTTCTAGGCTAAAATTTTCATTATAATATTTAGTAAATGCAGGTGGCGCAATCATTTGGATTGTCGGATTAACATTATCTAAAAAGAAACTAATATTTGTATTAGCAACATTGCCCAAGGTATCATTTGCATATAGATTAAATGACACATTCCATTCTACATCTACATATATTGAACTATTCCAAACAGAATCCCAATCACCAGTTAAATTCAAAGTTCCATTTAGCAATTGCTGACTAGTGTTTGAATTGTTCAATATAAAGAACCAAGCAGAATTTACGTCTGTCAAAGCATCGGTAATTTCGTTTTCAATATAAATCAGACCTCCCAAGTAACTATTATTTGTAGGAGAAGTTATTGTTAATACTGGAGGAACTGGGTCAACAGTTAAGTTTCTCGCAACAGTTCCGTTAGTATTCCCAACAGCATCTGTACAATTGATATACCAAGAATAAGTCCTATTGAGAAGTCCAGAAGCATTCAAAGTTACATTCACATTTTGAATAACAGAAGCATTTGTATCAATTAGCACATCACTTATTGAGCCTTCCTGGTCCATGTATAATGTGCAATTGCTAATACTGTCATCAGTAATATTAAAAGTAAAATTCATATTTGCCGAAGTAGTATTGAAATTGTCAATAGGCAAGATAATATTAATTCTAGGAACAGTTGTATCAAGTAAAATTGTTCTTGTTTCTGTTAAGTTAATATTATTAACAGAATCATTTGCAGTAGCATTAAGATAGTAAGTTCCATCAGCAAGACTTGTGAAATTAATAAATACTGGCGAAGTAGCATTTGATGTTGAATTTATCAAGTCCATCGAGGAATTGTAAAGTCTAATAACAATAGTATCTAAGTTAGCATCACTTGAAGTAACATTTACAGTAATATAACTCTGAGAATAATTGCCTGCAGAAGTTGTTGGTAATGTGAAGTTTATTGTAGGATTTATTGTGTCAAGAATAATTGTCCTTGTTTCTGTTGAATTTATGTTCCCTGCAGTATCATTTGCAGTAGCATTAAGATAGTAAGTTCCATCAGCAAGACTTGTGAAATTAATAAATACTGGCGAAGTAGCATTTGATGTTGAATTTATCAAGTCCATCGAGAAATTGTAAAGTCTAACAACAATAGTATCTAAATTATCATCACTTGAAGTAACATTTACAGTAATATAATTCTGAGAGAAACTTCCATTAAGTGTTGTTAGAGATGTGAAGTTTATTGCTGGAACTGTTGTATCTATTGTAACAGTTCTTAATTCAGTAGAATTTACATTTCCAAATGTATCTTGAGAATATGCCTTAAATGTGTGTGCACCATCAGCAAGAGAGGTATAATTTATTCCAGTAAATTTACTAGTTGTATTCGCATAAATGCTTGCAACTTCTGAAGAACTTAAACTTTTATTGAACACCATTACGTCGTCTATTGTTCCATTGAAGCGCCTATCAAAAAAACTACTCCCACCAATTCCAAATTGAGCACTATTTGAACAAATTGTGTCTGAAGTTAAGGTGTAAGAATTAACATTAACTCCGTTTATATATAACGTCAAGGTATCCCCGTTTTTAGTAGCAAAGATATGATCCCAACCATCTTCAGAAAATGTATGTTTGTTAACAGAGGAAGTAGTAACCCACCCATCACAGTCAGAATTAGCCATCAATACAGATACATCTCCCCTAAGAAAATTAAGGATATAAGGGGTTGCTAGTGAGGAAGAACTGCCCTTTCCGAGAAGAACTTGAGAGGAAGTAGAATAGACGTGATTAAACCACCCTCCAAATGAAAAATTATGATTTGTAAAATCTAAACTATCTTTATCTCCTATGCTAACATAATCATTAACTCCATCAAACTCAAATCCTTTTCCTAATTTTCCCGAATCTGTTTGAGCAGCACCACTTTCAGCAGTCCCATTATTCCTGCCCATATAATCAGTTGGGTCTCCACTCCCATCCACATCATCCATCCTCCACCACGAAACAAGCGAACCATCAAAATCAATAAATGTACTTATATCATGAGCATCACTTGCACTTACATTAACATAAATTGAATTTGTATTTTGCCCAGTTGCGTTTGCAGGTGTTGGAGAAGTAAAGTTTATTGCTGGAGAAATTGTATCCAATATAATTATTTTCGTCGAAGTATAATTTATATTCCCAGCACTATCATTTGCAGTTGCATTAAGATAATAAGTTCCATCCGCAAGTTCTGTAAAATTGATAAATACTGGAGAAGTAGCATTTAATGTTGAATTAACTAAGCTTGTTGAATTATATAAATTAATAATAATAGTATCTAAGTTATCATCACTTGAAGTCACATTCACAGCAATGTAGCTTTGAGAATAATTGCCTTCAGGCGTTGTTGGAAAAGTAAAGTTTATTGCTGGACTTGTTGCATCTAAAACAAAAATCCTTGTTTCAGTTGAGTTAGTATTTCCAACACTATCATTTGCAGTTGCATTCAAATAATAAGTTCCATCCGCAAGTTCTGTAAAATTGATAAATGCTGGAGAAGTAGCACTTGATGTTAAATTTATCTGATCCATTGAAGAGTTGTAAAGTTTAATAATAATAGCATCTAAGTTATCATCACTTGAAGTCACGTTTGCAAAAATATAATTCTGAGAAAGATTCCCACTAGATGTTGTTGGAAAAGTAAAGTTTATTGCAGGATTTATTGTATCAAGAATAATCGTCCGGGTTTCTGTTGAATTTATATTACCATAAGTATCATTTGCTGTAGCATTAAGATAATAAGTTCCGTCATCAAGAGACGTGAAATTAATAAACAACGGAGAAGTACCATTTGATGTTGAATTTATCAAGTCCATTGAAGAGTTATAAAGTCTAATCATTATAGTCTCCAGAGTCGTATCATTAGCTGTAACATTTACAACAATATGACTTTGAGAATAATTACCAGCAGAAGTTGTTAGCGATGTAAAGTTTATTGATGGAGCAATTAAATTTGTATAATTAATTAAAACACTTCTATTCTCAGCCCAATCACTATATCCTAAAACATCATAAGCCAAACAATTCCAAGTATAATTTCCATTTGCAAGACTCAAGGTCCAATTTGCTGAGCCACTGGTTCCCGAAACATTTGTTGTTTGATTTAATGAAAAACTTGAATTGGTATTATCTGTAATATACAAACTAATATTAGCTAAAGCAATATTGTCTGTCGCAGAGCAATTAAATGTTATATTAACAGGATTAGAAGTATCATTAACATAATTTACGGCTGGAACAATAAGAGTTATATTTGGAGCAGTTGTATCCAAAACAATTGTTCTTGTTTCTGTTGAATTAACATTTCCAGCAGTATCAGTAGCAGTAGCATTAAGATAATAAGTTCCGTCACTAAGAGATGTGAAGTTAATAAATAAAGGCGAAGTTGAACTAATTGGTGGTAAAATGAAGTTTATCAAGGAATTTGATGAATTATACAAATTAATAGTTATTGTGTAAAGATTTGTATCATTAGCAGTAACATTTGCAGTAATGTATGTTTGTGTATAATTACCTGTAGCAGTTGTTGGAGATGTAAAGTTTATTGTGGAATTTGTTAAATCTATTTCAAGGGTATAGTTACTGGCTACAGTACTAGAAGCATCATAGGATCTAATTACATTTGAAGCAGTATCATAAACTTCCCAGAACCAGGTATAAACTCCTTCAACTAAGTCAACAATAACTGAAACAGTCGCAGCAATCGGAGCTCCAATAATTTCAATAAATGTCCAATTAACTAAATCTCCGCTTGAATTGTAAATATACAAAGTCGCATTTGCAAGACCATTATTGTCTGTCAATACTGCAGAAAAGTTCACAGAAGCATTATTAGTAATAGTTAAATTTGCTGGTGAAATAGAAACAATATCTGGAGCAATTATATCAATCCCTCCCCTAATTGCAGAATACTGCAAGCCCTCTACCTTTATCACTGAACCTTCATCTGTACACGTTATTCCATCAATTGTTATCCCAGAACTGTTTCCAATACATTCTCTAAAATCATATTCTGCTTCACCAAAACAATCATCACTCATTTCAGAAATGTTTCCAGTTTCCATATCTTTTACACAAAGTTCTATAAAACTGTTATCAGCAAGATACATTGTTTTATTTCCTTGCAATTGACCTGAAAGATTAATCAAAGTATAATTTGAACTTCTTCTAACAGTAACATTACTCAAATCCAATATACTACTTGAAAAGTTATGGGTAAAGTTTACCAACAAAGTTAGATTGTCATAGAAGAGAACTTCTTTTGAATCATTAAATGTTGTAAGGTTAGAATCCCCATTAACTGTAATATTCATAAGTGTTATGCCTTCTTGTGTTACATTAGCTGCATACCAAAGCAAATTATCAATATCATCATGAAATGTATCCTCATCAATATCTCTCCAGTCAGGCGTGAAAACGCTTCCAGTAGTGTAAGAATTTGTAGCATTATCTTCGCAAGTTACATTCCAAGTATATTCTGCCCAAGTAAAACCTTGAATTTCATAAGTGCAAGCTGAATTATTAAGACAAATAATATCAGATTTCTGAACACTTTCGTCGATTGACAAATTACAAGTAAATGCTGTAGCCAAATTATCCGCAACAGTCCAATTAAATGTAATTGCAGTTTCATTAGTTCTCAAATTTGCAGTAGGATAGTTAAGAGTAATATTAGCTTCAATAGTATCTACGATTAATGAAGTTGAAACTAATCTATCATTTCCTATGGTATCTTTTCCATAGACTGTTAGATTATAATTTCCATTTGGCAAGTCAGTTATGTTCAATTCATCACTCCAGTTATGAAGAGTTACAGAGCTTCCATATGAACTAGAATTATATTGATACTGTGTTCCATTTATATGCGTTAAATTAAAATAAGTATAATTCAAAGTTGAATCTTGAACATATATTTCTAAACTAAAATTTGCATTGTAATGTTTAGTGAATGCAGGTGGAGCCACAAATTGTATTGTTGGATTAACATTATCCAAAAAGAAACTAACATTAGTATTAGCAACATTACCCAGGGTATCATTCGCATATAAATTAAATGAAACGTTCCATTCCACCTCTGGATAAACCGAACTTTCCCACACAGAATCCCAACTATCAGTCAAATTCAAAGTCCCATTAAGCAATTGCTGACTAGAATTTGAATTGTTCAGTATGAAAAACCAAGCATAATCCACATCTGTAAAAGCGTCAGCGATCTCTGTCTTAATATAAACCGAATGTCCTAAATAAGCATCTGTTGTTGGAGAAGTTATTGTTAATACTGGAGGAACATTGTCAACTGTAAAGGTCCTTGCAGTTGTAATATTACTATTTCCAGCTGCATCTGTACAATTCACAAACCAAGTATGAGTTCTGTTTTCAAATGAGGAATAATTTAAAGTTGTATTTATTCCAGACACAACACTTGAGTTTGTATCAATAGAAACATTTCCAAGGTAACCAGGTTTATCATAAGATAAACTACAACTTAATTGAGTTGCATCTGTCGCATTAAATGTGAAATTATAACTTGAAGAACTTGTATTAAATCCATCAGAAGGTGAAATTATAACAACTCCTGGATTAATGGTATCCAAAACAATCATTCTTGTTTCGGTTGTTGCATTATTACTTGAAGTATCATTTGCAGTAGCATTAATGTAATATATTCCGTCAGTAAGATTTTCATATGTTAAAGTAATTGAAGCATTTGTTATTGTTGTATTAATAACTCCAGATGAATTATAGAGGTAAACAATAACTGTATCTAAATTTTGATCAGTTGCAATAACTTCCGAAGTGATTGTTGATTGTGATAAATTTTCTGAAGCTGTTGTTTCGTCTCCAAAAATTATTGATGGAGCAGTTGTATCTGAACTAGGTCCTAAATAAAGAATGTAAACTGCTCCCTCACTACTATCCGAATTTTCATCGCCATAAGCACCAACTGCTAAATCTTGAACACCATCACCTTCAAGGTCTCCAATATTAGTAATTGAATAACCAAAAAAATCAGAGGCATCTAAATTATCTGGATTGAACCCCCCAAGTCCGTCGGTTATCTTAGTGTTATTTTTAACACTTCCATTGGTATTCATAAATAAAATATAAATTGCCCCCTCACTACTATCCGAATTTTCATCGCCCATAGCACCAACTGCTAAATCCTGAACACCATCACCATCTAAATCCCCAATATTAGTGATTGCAGAACCAAATTTATCACTCTCGCCTAAATCCTCTGGACTGAATCCAGCAAGTCCATCTGAAATCTTAACATTATTTGCAACACTTCCATTCGTATTCATAAATAAGATATAAACGGCACCCTCCCCGCTATCAGAATTTTCATCATTTATAGCGCCGACTGCTAAATCCTGAACACCATCACCATCTAAATCTCCAATACTTCCAACCGACCATCCTAATCTCTCACTCCTGTCTAAACCACTTGGACTGAATCCCGCAAGTCCGTCGGTTATCTTAACATTACTTAAAACACTTCCATTTGTATTCATAAATAAAATATAAATTGCCCCCTCACTACTATCTCCATTTTCATCATTAAAGGCACCAACTGCTAAATCCTGAACACCATCACCGTTTAAATCTCCAATGTTGGCAACCGAGGTTCCAAATCTATCAGCACCATCTAAACCGCTCGGACTAAATCCAGCAAGACCATCAGAGATTTTAACATTACTTGAAACACTTCCGTTTGTATTCATAAATAAAATATAAACAGCCCCTTCTGAAACCTGAGAATTTTCATCATTTTCATCACTATAGGCACCAACTGCTAAATCCTGAACACCATCCCCATCTAAATCTCCTATATTAGCGACTGAAGATCCAAATCTATCACTTCCATCTAAACCATCCGGACTAAATCCTGCAAGACCATCAGAAATTTTAACATCACTCGAAACACTCCCATTTGCATTCATCAATAAAATATAAACAGCCCCTTCACTACTATCTGAATTTTCATCATTTAATGCACCAACTGCTAAATCCTGAACACCATCACCATCTAAATCTCCAATATTAGCGACTGAAGATCCAAATCTATCACTTCCATCTAAACCATCCGGACTAAATCCTGCAAGACCATCTGTTATCTTAACATTACTTGAAGCGTAATCTCCAAGCCCATCAGGACTAATCAAGATATTTCTCGTTTCTGTTGAATTGCTACCTGATGAATTAGATTCTGTAGCATTAAAATAATAAACTCCTGCAGAAAGATTTGTAAAGTTTACAAAATAAGGAGAAGTTATACTAGTTGAAGAATTAATCAAATCATTTGTAGAATTATAAAGATAAACTGTGACATTATCTTCTCCAAAACTAACATTAATTAGGAGATCGGGTTGCATTATTAATATATCTCCTGATTTTGGAGTTGGAGATGAGAAGGCGAAGGGTGAGGGTATTTGTAAATCTTCTGAAAAAAGAATATAAATAGCCCCTTCGCCTGTATCCAAATTCTCATCAGTACGAGCACCAATAGCAAAGTCAGGAACACCTCCACCATTCAAGTCACCAATATTAGTAACACTAAATCCAAATGCATCACCATTATCCAATCCACTCGCATTAAATCCAACAAGTCCATCTGAAATTCTAGTATTATTTCTAACAGTCCCGTTAGTATTCATATATAATATAAAAGCAGCACCAATGCTATTAGTATCATAAGCACCAATTAATAGATCTGTAACACCATCACCATTAAGGTCACCCATATTTGCAATTGACTTTCCAAAAAATCGAAGCGATCCACCATCTGGATTAAATCCTGCAAGTCCGTCGGCTATCTTAACATGGCTTGAAACACTTCCATTTGTATTCATGAAAAGAATATAAGATTTTCCTTGATTATGAAAAGCACCAACTGCTAAATCCTGAACTCCATCACCATTAAGGTCACCGATATTTTCAACTGAACCTCCAAAAAATTCACGTTCACCTAAATCAGTTGGATTAAATCCTGCAAGTCCGTCTGAAATTTTAACATTACTTAAAACACTTCCATTTGTATTCATAAATAAAATATAAATCGCCCCTTCTGCATTTTGAGTATTTTCATCTCTTTCTGCACCAACTGCTAAATCCTGAACACCATCACCATTAAGGTCACCGATATTTGCAATTGAACTTCCAAAAACATCATCATTTTCCAAGCCATCAGGATTAAATCCTGCAAGTCCATCTGCGATTTTAACATTACTTGAAACACTTCCATTTGTATTCATAAATAAAATATAAAGGGCACCAGTCAAATCATCTGAACCATCATTTTCATCTGATCCGGCACCAACTGCTAAATCCTGAACACCATCGCCATCTAAATCTCCGATATTTGCAATTGAACTTCCAAACCCATCCCAAGAACTCAATCCACTTGGATTAAATCCTGCAAGTCCGTCTGAAATTTTGGTATTATTTCTAACAGTTCCATCAGTATTCATAAATAAAATATACACTACACCCTCATTATCCTCAGCATTTTCATCATGAGTAGCACCAACTGCTAAATCCTGAACACCATCTCCATCTAAATCTCCGATATTTTCAATTGATGTTCCAAATAAATCCCAAGAATCCAATCCACTTGGATTAAATCCTGCAAGTCCGTCGGTTATCTTAACATTGCTGGCTACACCATTCCATATTGCATCTGGACTGATCAATATATTTCTTGTCTCGGTTGAATTACTTGAAGATGAATCAAATGTTGTAGCATTAAAATAATAAACGCCCCCAGATAATCCTGTGAAGTTCACAAAATGAGGGGAACTTGTACCAATTGAGGAATTAACCAAATTTTTTGAAGAATCATAAAGATAAACTGTAACATTATCTGCTCCAAAACTAACATTGATTGGAAGATGAGCTTGTCTAATTAGTAAATCTCCAGAGTTTGGAGTTGAAGACGAGAAAGAGATAGATAAATCAATAACAATTGTAACACCCCAAACATCTGTCTGATTAGAATTTCCAGAAGTATCATTAAAGTACCATGTCCAGTTAATATCTCCAGAAGAAATAGTTATATTTTTTGTAATCTCAATTTCTTGTCCGTTAGTATAACTTACTGCAGAGTCATTCGCCCAAGTAGAACCATTATACCAACTAAATATATAGGTTCCTGGATTTGTATCATTTAATGTAACATTAAAGTAAACACTTCCAGATGTTGTTGAAGAAGTTAAGTTTGTGTTATTATTTTCCCACGTTGGAACAGTTGCATCTAACAAAATTGTCCTTGTTTCAGTTGAGTTTCCATTTGCAATAGTATCATTTGCAGTAGCATTAAGATAATAGGTTCCATCAGCAAGAGATGTGAAATTAATAAATAATGGCGAAGTTGAACTACTAGTTGAATTTATTTGGCTTCCTGAAGAATTGTAAAGCCTAATTAATATAGTATCAAGATTCGTATCAGTTGAAGTTACATTTGCAGTAATATAATTCTGGGAGAAACTCCCATTAGCTGTTGTTGGAGAAGTAAAGTTTATTGTTGGAAAAAAACTGCCAAGAGATAAAATATAAACAGCACCTTCACTGGATTCACCATTTTCATCTTGCTTAGCTCCAACTGCCAAGTCCTGAACACCATCACCATCCAAATCTCCAATATTTGCAACTGATGATCCAAAATAGTCTGAGCTATCTAGATTACTTGGGCTAAATCCCGCAAGCTCATCCGCGATTTTAATATTATTTTCTACAGTCCCATCAGCATTCATATATAAAATATAAGTGGCACCTTCAGTACCTTCAGAATTTTCATCTTGGTAAGCCCCAACTACTAAATCCTGGACACCATCACCATTTAAATCCCCCATATTGGCAATTGATGATCCAAAACTATCAAACGTGTCTAAACCACTAGGACTGAATCCCGCAAGTCCGTCGGTTATTTTAACATTACTTGAAACACTTCCATCTGTATTCATAAATAAAATATAAACAGCTCCCTCCCCACTATCAGAATTTTCATCCCAATAAGCACCGACTGCTAAATCCTGAACACCATCACCATCTAAATCACCTATATTAGCAACTGCAGATCCAAAGAAATCATTAGAAGCTAAATTGTCTGGACTAAATCCTACAAGTCCATCTGAGATCTTAACATTACTTGAAACACTTCCATTTGTATTCATGAATAAAATGTAAATTGCACCCTCTCCGTTATCTCCATTTTCATCATACATTGCACCGACTGCTAAATCCTGAACACCATCACCATCTAAATCACCAATATTAGCAATTGAAACTCCAAAGCCATCAAGTTGACCCAAACCACTTGGGATAAATCCGTTAAGTCCGTCGGCTATCTTAACATTGCTTGAAACAGTTCCGTTAGTATTCATAAATAAAATATAAACAGCTCCTTCATTGCTTTCAGAAGTATCATCCCAATAAGCACCAACGGCTAAGTCTTGAACACCATCGCCATCAAGATCCCCCATGTTAGTAATAGAAGAACCAAAACCATCCGAACTAGATAGTGCTGGGCCCCCTCCAGTACCATTTGAAATCTTAAGATGACTTGCAACACTTCCATTTATATCCATAAATAAAATATAAACTGCGCCTCCATCGTTATCAGTAAGACCTTTATCATCTGAATCAGCACTATAAGCACCTACAGCTAAATCCTGGATACCATCACCATTCAAATCACCTATATTAGCAACTGCAGATCCAAAGTAGTTATCAACAGTTAAATTAATTGGGTTAAATCCAGAAAGACCATCTGAAATCTTAACATTACTTGTTACATAATCAGCATTTCCATTAACACCAATCATTATATTCCTTGTTTCTGTCGAATTACTTCCAGATGAATTAAATGTAGTAGCATTAAAATAATAAATTCCTCCTGCTAAATTTGTGAAATTTATAAAATAAGGAGATGTAGCATTAGTAGAAGAATTAATCAAATTATTTGTAGAATTATAAAGATAAACAGTAACATTATCTCCTCCAAAACTAACATTGATTGGTAGGTAAGTTTGTGTTACAAAGATATCTCCTGAATTTGGAGTTGGTGATGAGAAATTTACTGGCGGACCTGAGGTATCTCCAGTTGCAGTAATTGTTACGCTCCAAACATCTGTTTGATTAGAATTTCCTGCAGTATCATTAAAATACCAAGTCCAGTTAATATCTCCAGAAGAGATAGTTGTATTTTTAATTACTTCAATTTCTTGTCCGTTAGTATAACTTGTTGTAGAATCATTTGCCCAAGTAGTTCCATTATACCAACTGAAAATATATTGATCTGGATTTGTGTCGTTAAGTGTAATATTGAAGTAAACAGAACTCCCAGAAGTAGTTGAAGAAGTTAAGTTTGTTTTATTATTTTCCCATGTTGGGTTGGTTGTGTCAATTGAAACAGTCCTCAATTCAGTACTATTTGAATTACTTGAATCATTAGTTGCGAATGCTTGATAAGTATAAGTTCCACCAATCAAACCATCAGTAGCATTCAAACTTTGATTAACATAAAGATACCATTGTGTTGAATTAAATTTATTTAAGTTAGAAGCGTATTGCTGGTAGATTTCATCTGCGGATAAGCTTCTGTTCCATATCTTAAATTCATCAATTGTACCATTATGGGAATCGTATGATCCTTCTGCTGACTCTCCAATTTGAAAACTATTTGCAACGCCTGCATCAGGACCATCAGAACTACCTCCTGAAGTAATTAATTTTCCATCAAGGTAGATGGCTTTAAAACTTCCACCAATTCCTTCAGAAACCAAAACAACATGAGTCCATTTGTCATCATAAGCTGAATAATCTGTAGATATTCTACCATTGCCAGTAATACTCCCATAATCCCAATATAAGGTACCATCAACAGGAGCATGGCTAGAGAATCTATCAGTATTTCCAGCGGCATTAGTTCCAAATACGAAAGGAACTCCTGGTTGTGCAGAACTAGCATAATTCCAAAAACTAACTGTGATAGGTCCACCATATCCCCTACTCCAGGTAAAATTAAAATAACCATCAACCCCATCAAAAGTCATAGCATTCCCATACTTTCCAGAAGTATTAACAACTGGATTTCCAACTGCATTTCCTGTAAGTCCAGTTTTACTAACATCTACAACATAAGTATCATTTTCTCCAAGAGCAGAAACATTATCAAAGTTCACCATAAAAATCAAAGAATCATTATACATGGTGAAATTGGTTCCATTCCAATTATATGTGACAGAATTTAAGTTAGCTTCTGTAATTGAAACATTAATTTCCACATTTATTTCTGCTTGGGTACTTGCATTGTCAGGAGTCGGAGATGTGAAATTAATTAAAGGGAAAGTTGTGTCACCAGATGCAGTATAATTAATCAAAACACTTCTATTCACAGCCCAATCACTATTCCCAGCACTATCATAAGTTAAACAATTCCAAGTATAATTCCCATTTGCAAGGCTCAGTGTCCAGTTTGTCGAATTACTTGTTCCAGAAATATTTGTAGTTTGATTTAATGCAAAACTTGAATTAGTACTATTGCTAATATACAAACTAATATTAGCTAAATTATTATTGTCTGTTGCTGAACAATTAAATGAAACATTCACAGGGTCAGAAGTATCATTAACATAACTTGCAGTTGGAGAGTTTAGTGTTGTATTTGGATCAATCACATCCGAATAATTCACAGTATAACTTCTATCTACACTCACATTATAATTCTCAGAAGTCCCATTACCCCAAGAATGCCATCTATAAGTATAAGTTCCATTAGTTGTGAAAGCATAACTTGCATTGTAAACATTTGCAGTTAAGTTTGTTGCAGTGATGTTTGTATTGTTGATTTCCAATAAGACAGTTCCATTTGTATTTATCAAAGTAACATTAAACAATCCTGTTCCTGAATTTGTAAGCGTTGCATTGTTATCCCAATAGTTTGAGAAAGTCGGATAAGTTGTGTCTGTTGCACCAATTGTAACCGTCCTCAACTCAGTACTATTTGAATTACTTGAGTTATCAGTTGCGAATGCCTGATAAGTATAAGTTCCATCAGTTAAACCATCAGTCGCATTCAAACTCTGATTAACATAAAGCTCCCAGCTATCCGAATCTACCTTCTTAAGATTAGAAACATATTGTTGATAGACTTCATCTGCAGATAATGCCCTATCTAATATGCGAGCTTCATCAATTGTTCCATTGAAATAATTATCACTAGCACCAGATAGTTTTGAATAGCCTATCTTTAAACTATCTCCACTAAAAGTGACAGTCCCTGTTGCAGGCTCACTATGATCCAAAATACCCTGTAAATAAATCATTTTATGTGTTCCATTATACACTGCAGCAATATGGGTCCATTCATTGTCATTTACAGTCCCTGTAGAAATTTGACTAGCATCGGATAAGCCATACGTATAAAATCTTATAGTGTCTCCATTATGTAGAACTTCAAGGGAATATCCTTTTGAAGAATCCATTTCTTTACCTATAACTGTATCAGTGCCACCAGAACCATTTCCTTTTCTATAAATCCAGGCAGATAGTGTAAAATCTTGTTGGAGGTTAAGTTCAGAATCTGTCCCAATATCAATATAATCTCCATCACCATCAAACTCAAACGCACCACCATACTTTCCGCCTGTTGCATTCCAGGTTGCATTTATTACAGTCCCATTATTCCTCCCATTACTAACATCAACAACTAAACTATCGCTCTCTCCCAAAGCAGAAACATTATCAAAGTTCATCATTAAAATCAAGGAATCATCATACATTGTGAAATTTGTTCCATTCCAATTATAGATTATTTCGTTTAGGTTTGCTTCTGTAATACTAACATTAACCTCAACATTTGTTTCTGCTTGAGAACTAGCATTATCAGGAGTTGGTAATGTGAAATTAATTAAAGGAGCAGTCACATCTGAATAATTCACAATATAACTTCTATCTGCACTCACATTATAATCCTCAGAAGTTCCATTACCCCAAGAATGCCATCTATAGGTGTAAGTTCCGTTAGTCGTGAAAGCATAACTCGCATTGTAAACATTTGCAGTTAAGTTTGTTGCAGTGATGTTTGTATTATTGATTTCCAATAAGACAGTTCCATTTGTATTTGTCAAAGTAACATTAAACAATCCTGTTCCGGAATTTGTAAGGGTTGCATTGTTATCCCAATAGTTTGAGAAAGTCGGATAAGTTGTGTCGGGACCAATTGTCACAGTCCTCAATTCAGTACTATTTGAATTACCAGAATCATTAGTTACAAATGCCTGATAAGTATAATCTCCATCAGGCAAGCCATCAGTCGCATTCAAACTTTGATTAACATAAAGTTCCCAACTATCAGAATCTACTTTCTTAAGATTAGAAACATATTGTTGGTAGATTTCATTTGCTGATAAACTTCTGTTCCAAATACGAACTTCGTCTATTGAACCATGAAACTCCCTAGTTCTATCACCTGAAGTTCTAGCGTCACTAATAGAAAAAGTTTGTTCATTACTTAATGTTAATGTTTCAGCCACATCAAAAACTTCTACTCCATCAACATAGCCTTTAAATCTCACTCCATTATAAGTTATGGCTAAATGATACCAAGTATTTGCAACTGGTCCATCTATTATTATTTGTTGACTCTGAGTTCCAATATTATCACTAATACGTGCCAGCATATCTTGATCACCCCCATGCAAATAACTAAATTCCCAATCCATCTCAGTGATTGAACTGCCAACAGGAGTATCATATTTACCAAATAACCCCATATGATCGCTATAGTTTGTTGCTTTAATCCAACTCATAGCTGTAAAACTATTCGAACTACCTAACATATCTTCTGTTCCATTTGTAGTAACATAATCTCCACTTTTATCAAAAGTAAAACAATTCCCAAACATACATTCTGTGGTATTAACTGCTGAGCCATTAACAGTCCCATTATGCCCCCCATTACTAACATCAACAACATGAGTATCATTTTCACCAAGAGCAGAAACATTATCAAAGTTATACATCAAAACCAAAGAATCATTATACATTGTGAAGTTTGTTCCATTCCAATTATAGATAACTTCATCTAAATTGGCTTCTGTTATTGAAACATTAACTTCAACATTTGTTTCTGCTTGAGTGCTAGCATTATCAGGAGTTGGAGAGGTGAAATTGATTAAAGGATTTGTTATGTCACCAGATGCAGTATAATTAATTAAAATTGATCTGTTCACAGCCCAATCACTATTTCCAGCACTATCAAAAGTTAAACAATTCCAAGTATAATTCCCATTTGCAAGACTTAATGTCCAATTTGTTGAATTACTTGTCCCAGTTATATTTGTTGTTTGATTTAATGAGAATGATTGGTTAGTTGAATTAGTGATATACAAACTAACATTAGCTAAAGCATTATTGTCTGTTGCAGAACAATTAAAGGTCACATTTACAGAGTCAGATGTATCATTAACATAATTTGCAGATGGAGTGTTTAGAGTTGTTGTCGGAGATATTGTATCAGGTCCAATTGTAACAGTCCTCAACTCAGTACTATTCGAATTACTAGAATCATCCGTTGCAAATGCCTGATAAGTATGAGTCCCATTAGCTAAACCATCAGTTGCATTCAAACTCTGATTAACATAAAGTTCCCAGCTATCAGGATCTATTTTCTTAAGATTAGAAACATATTGTTGATAGACTTCATCTGCAGATAAACTTCTGTTCCAAATTCTTACTTCGTCTAAATCACCTTTATAAAATTGATCCTCTCCAACAATATATCTTCCCATAACTAAAACATCATTGCTAGGAGTAATACTTGTAACTTCAGCAGTTGTTCCATTTCTTTGTCCATTTTTATATAACATGATATGTGTCCCATTATGTGTTGCAGTCCACATTTGCCACTCTCCAAATGTAATCGCACCATCTGAGTACACAATATTCCCTCCATCGCCAAAAGCGAAAGCCATCCTATCATCATTCCATATTACAAGCAGATAATCAGTACCCCCATCCCATTTCGCAACAATCCTTCCAAAATCATCAGTATTTTCTGGTTTTATCCACACATTAATAGTAAAGTTAGCTGCAAAACTAGTTGAAGCAGTATTCCCAATTGTTATATAATCTCCAGCACCATCAAAATAATATGATCCTCCATATCTCCCGGTTGAATTAACTTTTGCTTGAGTAACAATTCCATTATTCCCACCATTACTAACATCAACAACCAAACTATCACTCTCACCCAAACTAGAAACATTATCAAAATTATACATTAAAACCAAAGAATCATCATACATTGTGAAGTTAGTTCCATTCCAGTTATACTTAACCTCACTAAGATTAGCAGTTATACTAACATTAATCTCAACATTAGTTTCTACTTGAGAATCTCCATTTGCAGGTGTTGGAGCAACAAAACTAATATTTCCCGAAGTTCCAATAATAGGATCAACTATCAAATCAAATTCTAAATACTCACCAACAATCTTCAAGTCATATGTATCTTGAAGCCCAGTTAATTCAGTAAGGTATACCTTATACAATCCTTCAGTTTCAATTAAAGGAAAAGTCGCAATCACATCACTCTTATTATATTCATAAACTTCTATACTTCCGCTCCCCCTAGCATAAACAGTTATATCCTTAGAATTACCAAGTTCCTCCTCAAAAATAACCCGCACATATTCACCACCACCTATCCTCTTACTCCAATTATTATCCTGCCCAATCACATAATCAGTAATATCAGAAACAAATGTCTTATTAGAATCCAAATGCTCTACCTCAGAAACATAAATAATCTGGTATACCTGCGTCGAAAGATGAGGAATGGTCCATTCGATATAATCAACCAAAGAATTATTATTCTTATCATAAGAATCAAACCGGACCTCTTCCAAGGCTCCATTCGCCAAATGATATAAACGAATATTTTCCAAAGCAACTTCGTCAACATCAGCAAAAGAAGATATGTTCGCATAATGAAGGTCTGAGGAAATAATAATTCTTTTACCATTAGCAATAACCTCTTCAATAGCCTGAGGCCCCTGTACATAATATTCAATTTCAAGCTCCCGAAACTCCTCTTCAATTTTTAACACCTTATCAAAAACCTCACTCTTTGCCTTAACAGAAAAACCACTCATTAAACCCAAACTCTCTACCTCTTTAATTTCCTTAACCTTTTTCCCCTTTCCATTTTTAACGGTATAATTAATAACTTGAGAAAGGTTAACAGTAATCTCATTCACCAACTTTTTAGATTTAATAACCTTAAGCCATCTCACAGGAGCATTAATAACAACCTTCCCAAAAGTTTCCGTCACATCAAAAGCACTTTCATTGCTAGTAACATTTTGTTCAATCAAGCCGATGCTTTCATTATTCCTACCAAGAACCACTTCAACAAAATCCTCACTACCCTCCAAAATCCCATCACCAGAATAGTTCACATTAATTATATGCCCACCCAAAGAATAAGGAGAAGTATTCCAAAAAAACGAAGCCAATCCGCTATTGTCAGTAACCTCACTTCCAACCTTTTCCCGGTCAACATAAAAATCGACAAACTCGCCTGAAATCGGAGAAGTATTCTCATGAAGCAATTTGGTGTCCACACTCACAATATCCCCTTTGATAAAAGATAGTTTTTCCAAAATCAAGTTTAAAATGGTTTTCAAAACCTTACTCTCTTTTCCCTTGTCAACAGCTTCCTTCAAAACAATCTCTGAACTTTCAACTTTATCCTCAAAACCGTCAACCCCAGAAAAATTAACGCTAACAAAATAAGTCCCAGCATCCCAAGAAGAACTATTCCAATCAAATATCGCTCGCCCTTCATTATTAGTTTCACTCACTCCAAGATATTCATCGACATAAAAATCAACATCATACCCAACAAGAGGACTATCGTTTTCATAAGCCAAAATAGCTTCAATATTTATTAAATCTCCAACAAAGGAAGAAGCTTCAAAAATAAGAGACAAAAATATCGGAAAATTTTCCTGAACAAATTCAATTTCTTCTTCAGAAATATTCTCAATGTCCTCGGTTTCCAAAAATTTTCCTTCAACTTCTTCTTTATCCAAAACTTCATTTACATCAACAGAACCATTTTGAATAGCAGCAAAGACTACAGGAACAATCAATAAAAAAGCCACAGCCAAAAGGAAAAAAAACTTACTTTTTCCCATTTCCTTCCCTCTTGAGTAGCTCAATTAAAGCCTTCTTTAGTGTAGTATCCCGAGGAACTTTATTTTTCCACTTAGCCCAAATCTCCTCTGGCACCTCCAATAAAAACGTCTTTACACCTTCTTTTTTATTAGCCATTTTACTTAGTAGAGATTAGCCAACCTTACTAGTTATAAGTTATAATTACTGGAATATTATCATATAATGAACTAACGCCCTAGTAATTTAATTTTTTACAATAATCCCTCAATTTCCATAATAATTTTATCAAAAATTAAATAATACTCAACGATATTGCAGATTTCAAAGGAAGGAATCTGAATCTATTTTATCACACAAAGTATAGCTAATTATTCAAAAAAATTCTTAAAAATCTAGAAATTATAACAAATTAAACTTATGAGAGAAAGCATTAAATATTTGATGCCCTCTAGAGCATTGAACTTAAATCCTCATTAGAGCTCGGTTAGGGCGTGAACCATTCAACGCACATTCAATGAGCTTTCTTCTCATAATCCCAACGTTACATCACCATCCCCATCCCAAACTCCCCAAAAAACAAACATACCCATCCTCCTCAACCAACTAAACCCTATCCTCATGTTTGTATAAGTCAATCTTTACCATAAAAATCTTAGATAAAAATTCTTTATAAAAAACCTATAATAAACCTGTACATGTACAGGTTATGTAGGTAAGATTAAGGCATAAATAGTCAGAGAAACAAAAAAGAACATAGTCCATCTAAAAATCATAAGTAATTTTACAAAAACAAATTCCAATAAGAAATAATACTCTCATCTGCAATATACTGAACAAATTTTCTATATCTCTTACCTATCTCAGTTAAATTAATTTTATCTGCACTCCCTAAGGCATTCAAATAATCGGTCCTAGTTTTCTTATAAATTACAGATGGAGGATAATTTGCATTCATTAAAATATAGTTCATCAACATTCTACCAGTTCTCCCATTTCCGTCATAAAAGGGATGTATCTTCTCAAATTTATGATGAAACATTGCCGCTAAAACAAAAGGATGCAACTTTTTCTTATTCTCCCTATACCATCCCAATAATAATTCCATGTCCGCCTTTACATAAATACCAGGACTTGCATCAAAACGAGATTTAAACACCCTAATGTCTCCTATCCTATATCCAATTCTCTCATCAATTTCCCTCATCAATTTTTTATGAACTTCAATTATTAACTTTTGGGTTATAGGCTTTTTTTCTTCAATTAACCAAAACAAAACTTCCCTAGTATTTTTCAAATCATAAATTTCTCTAAGCTCTCTGTCCGCAGGCATTTTTCCTTCCTCAAAAAACTTCTTGGCCTCATTAAGTGTTACAGTATTCCCTTCTAGCGAAGTAGTATTATAGGCAAATTCAATAGAAAAATTCTCAAAAATTTCTTTTTGACTAACTTTGTCCAATTTTTTAAAATCTTTAGAATAATGCAGTTTACAGGCCTCAATATCAATTAAATTATCTTCCAAATAATCGTCTTTTTTTAGCTTCGACTTTTTTATTTTATTATTATAGTATTCGCCTTCCAAGAGAAGATTTATTTTTCTATAACTTTTTCTTATCTCTTGTTTCTCTTTTGCTATTCCTGGAAATCTCCTCCTCGCTTCCTCAATAGAATCTCCAAGATAGGCGATATCTTTTGCTACAGTTTTGCTCCCCAGCCTCTTAGATGCCCTCAAATAATAATAAATTTTGTTTCCCTTTGTTTTTTTGTAAATGTAAACCATAGTTTATTCAAGATTATATGCTATTTAAAATGTACCCCGCACAATCCAGCTTGTCTAAATGTGCGGGGTACATTTTGAAACATAAAAAAGTTTAAATATTTTGGAAGGCACATTGATTTTACACACTTTGTACGACCTTTCGGTTGGACGAAAAGTACAAAACATCCACGTCCCGCTAGAAGATATATATGTCTACAAAATAAAATCTGCCTACAATCACTTCCCAAGAATTCGCCGAGTAGCCTTATAATCCTTCAATAAAAACACAATAGTCGGACGAATATTCTTATTCTTCTCATATTCTTGCAAAGGTCTTTAAAAAAATGCTTACAAGGGGGACGAATATCAAATTTTAATTTTTTTAAATTATTTTTTAGAGAAATAAATAAAAGAACTAATTATACCAAGGATAAATAAAACAACGCCTAAAGAATTACTAACTGTCGAATTGCCCACAACGTTGCCAGTTATACCCGATAAAAAAAATATGCTTGCTCCAATACCCACAATAGCTAAGGTTCCTTCTAATTTTCCCGATTTTCCACCCCGAGTCATTCCTAATTCCTCCCTCTCAAATTTGTAAACTTCTTCTAAGCCTTTCACATATTTAGAAATTAAAGAATCGTAGCTGTTATTTAATGCTGTTGCTTTGTTATAATCTTGAGACTTTTTCGCTGCCTCATAATCTTTTTTATTTGGTTGGACTCTCTTTCCATCACGATCAATAAAAGACATATCTCTTGGAAAATATTTATCCATAAAAATATCTAATTTAAAACTTAATAAAACTAACTATCATGCAACGCTTACCTTTCTTTCAGAGAGTTTTAATAATTTACAACTTAAACACTCTTAGGGTTTCATCTAACTTTATCTCTCCTTGCATTTAGGAATTTATGATAATGAAAGAGTAATATCTAAGTGGGGTATTGGTTCTGTTTTTAGGCATGATCTTTTTCAAACTCCAAGTATTTATGGAAATAAGGTTCTTTTTTTAAAATGCAAAGATAAATTATTTATTAATTTTTTTAGAAAAAACTAAAGTTCTTTCTTGAAATTCTTATTTATCCACTCAACCTCGACAATACTTAAAAACTCAAGACCACTTTAAACCCTTAATATTAAACAAAACATTCAACATAAAAAAACGCTCCTTCAAATGCCAAGAAGGTCCAGACGTCGGTTGGGGCGTTCCGGACTCTTCCGGCATTTCATGGGTGCTCAGCAAATATACAACATTTATACAATGACCTTTTTATTTGCATTTCCTTCTAAAATTAATGAGAGTAGATCCCTATAAACACAAAAAAAGATATTTTTCTTGGAAAGAATCTGTAAAAAAAGGGATCCCTAGCATATCCAAAGAAAACTCCGATATCATTTTAGATTATATCTTTAATATGTATATTGGAAGGTGACAAATACAAAATGAAAACCACCCTAACCCCCAGAACAAAAATAAAAAGCGAAGGAAAAATAGCCTACAGTGAAAGTTTCCAAGCTTGGAACACCCTTCAGTTAAAAAAAGAAATATTTTCCGAATTCCCAGAGTTAAAACAAAAACGATCAAAATTCTCATATGAATTAGTTTATCACAGAGATTCAAAAGAGATGGAAAAAGAAATTAAGATGTTGATAAAAAAGGGAGCACAGGTAATGCCAATATTATTGTTTTTGCATAGGGAAAAATAGTTAGAATGGACATAAAACATCGACACCCAGTTCAAAGGGATGAATATTTTATCCAAGATTATAATTAGCTAAAGAGTTAGTCAGAATAACAAACATTTATAAATAATTTTACCTCTATAGATATTAAATGCCAGATATAAAACAAATAGACAAAAAAATTCTTTTTTATTTAGATGAGAACGCAAGGTATCCAAATACCAAATTAGCCAAAAGCGTAGGCTTGTCGGCAAGCAATGTTCAATATAGAATAAGCAGGCTTCAGAAAAATGGCATAATAAGCGAATTTTATTTACTCCTAAACCCCTTTGCTTTTAAAAAAAGATATGATCGCCTTATTGTAAAATTTAGGTCCGATTGGAACACAAATGAGATAAAAAAATATTGTAAGAATACAAAAAAAATTGGATGGCATATGTTATCGGATGGCGATTGGAATTTTGGATGTCAAATATGGTCAGATACTACGATTGAAACAAGGGAAGTAGTTGATGAATTTTTATCAAAATTTAGTAAATACATAGATAAATATGATATATCGTCTCTTATTTCAATAGATAAATTTGAGCATAATTTTTTGTTTGAAAATCTAAAATCTAAAAATACAACTATGCAAATAGTGCCAGAAGTAAAACTGGATTTGTTAGATAAGAAAATAATAAATTTAATATTTAAAGATGCCAGAATGAAATTACTAGATATTGCAAATGTGTTAAAAGTAGATTATAAGGTTATAGCTTATAGGTTAAAAAAACTTGAATCAAATAATGTAATATTAGGCTACAAAGTGCAATTGGGTAGATTTAATTTAGGATACGATTATTACAAAGTCAAGCTTACGTATTCTTCTTATAAAAAAGAAGATGTGGAAAAATTATATAATTTCTTAAAGTCTGATAAAAGAGTTTTGTTTATCACCAAAGCCTTGGGTTGGTCAGATTTAGAATTCGAAATATTTTGTAAGGATCAAAATGAATATAGAAACTTTAAGGACAAATTCAGAAGAAAGTTTGCAAGAATAATAAAGGACTATGAAATTATGATCCCACTTGAGTTTAATTGGAATCATATAATGCCATAAAATTAATATTTCTTTCCGTCTAAATAAACGATGGATCCAATCTTTCCAATATTTTCCAAGATAGCCCTTCTTAAATTTTTTACTCGGAGTGATATCTGATTAGGCATATCGCAGGCGGGGGTATCTGGCTTCGGATCAAATTCAAGAAACAATCCCTTGTATATTTTTGTTCTATACATAACGTCTATCGTCTGAAAAAAATCTTTCCAATTTTCGCCCGGGAACCCAGACATGTAATGACTTCTAATTTCCAGATGAGGAGCCTTTTGCCTTAAATCTTTGATTGTTTCTATAAATTCATCCACGTCCAATGACCTATTCATATTTTTTAATACTCTTTCACTCCCGCTTTGAAGCGATATATTTAAGCAATCTACTCTTCTATCTCGCAGAGAAGGCAATAGTCGATCATATTGTTTTAAAAAATCATTTGGATTTGTGCACAATAACTCTAATTTATATTCCCCTTCAACTTTTATCATTTCTCCTAGCAATGTAGCAAAGTTTGTCCCTATATCTTGCCCATAAACCCCAAGGTCATCTGCCCATATTTTAAAATTATCATAACCTAAAGAAACTCCATTTTCGAATAAAGATATTATATCTCCTAAAGACTCGCTTTTTAATGGGCCTATGGCTTTCTTTATTGCGCAATATGAACAACTACCCCTACATCCTTGTGATATTTGAATATTAAATGCATTCTCATCATAACCTTCTATATTTTCTACGCCATCCTTCAGGAAGCCCAATTCTTGTGATTTAGTTATTCCGTTTTCATCAAATGCATTGTATCTTTCTATTATGTTCCAACTTGGATGATGTGTTATTATATTAGGCTTTTTAACATATTCGAATCCAATGTTTTTTGGGTCAAAGATACTCTCCATGCCATCCTTGATGTTCTTTGGACCGAAGGTGCCTATATTCCCTACTTCTGCGATCCTCTTTTTATTAATAGAAGGTAAGCATCCGGCTATAACTACTCTTGCATTGGGATTTTGTTTTTTTAAATTATCAATTACATTGATAGATCTGTCCTCGCTAATTTTATCAACAGCACATGTATTAACAATTATATAATTTGCCTCTTTAGGGCTTTCTGTAATAGAATAATCATTAGCTTCTAGATAATTAATCATCTGTTCTCCACTGAGCAAATTAGAAGAGCACCCACCAGAATATACATATACCTTTTCTTGAGAAATTTTATCTACCATTTTCTTATTTCCTCCATGATCATTTTTGACTCTATTGCATTCATGCACTTGAAATTATCAAAATAACAATTTTTTTCAGATTTCTTTTTATGTAATCCGCAAGGTGCATATTTGCAGCTATTATTTACCGAAATAACTTTTTGACCAGGATAACCAACAACCTCTTTTCTGGAGCTGCCGAGAAGTACTATTACATTCTTGGCACCCACGCTATAAGATCCATGAAGTAAAAATGAATCTAACGTAATACCCCCAAAAGCTTCTTTCGTAATAGCAAGAGATTCTCGAGGAGAATAATCATCAGATGATAATCTTAATACATGATATCTTTTTGATAATTTATTTTCTAATTCGTTCCAACCTTTATTGTTCCAATCTTTATTTTTTGATCCACTCTTAATCTGCATCCAGATAACAGGTTTATCATATTTTGCTAATTCATTCTTGGCCCAATTTAATTCCTTATCAGATAATTCTATTTTCGGTTTATATAAATTAAGATTACTACAAAATTGGTTTTGCGCTAATTCAATAGCATGCACATAAAGTGATTTTGGCAATTCATTTTGATGATCTTCTGATCTAAAATAATTAGTTAAATCAATATCATAATTAATTACATTATTTTTAAGAATCGACACATTCTCAAAATGTTCAAACAAACTTGGATGTTCTGTATCAATTTGAATTTTCTCGCCTGGAAACTTATTTTTTACACTAAGCACAACTCCTGTAGAAATAACATTGTCTCCCAAATCATCAGCAATATTTATCCTAATCATTTTTTATCCTCATGTATACCAAGCATTCTTCTGATCTTATATCAATTTGAGATATTTTATTTTTATATTCAGATATTATACTTTCTATTTCCTTCGTTACTCGGGGTAGATCGCCACCATAATCATGAAGAGAAATAATGCCATTATGAACTGTATGTTGATATGCCAATTCGAAATCGCTTCTAACATAATCAGCATCATGATTCCCATCAATAAAAGAAAAACATAATTTCGAATTTTTATCTAAAATTAATTTTTTTGAATCTGTTTTATGCAATATTATATTTGAACAATTATGAGTATTTTTCTTAAATTCATTATATAGATTCCTTTTTCCCAATATCTTATTATAAATTTCAAACATTCGCTCCCCTCTGTCATTTATAGTGTCGTCAAAATTTGTATCAAATATATCGACTACATGTAATTTTTTATTAAATTGGTTAATATAATTTGCCAACTTAAAACTTCCACCACCCATAAAGGCACCTATTTCTAAAATGTCCCCCTCCAATCCATAAATACTGTTTTCATTAATGTATTTGACGTGTGCCTCATAACCCACAAAGTCATTTTTCAAATTCAATCTACTTGCCAGTATCTCTTTACATAATTTCCACTCTCCCTTTGCATAATTTATTATTTTTCTTACCATTTTATTTTGTTATTACAGAAGAAGAACATAATAAGTGTATTAAAAATAAGCTATTTGATTTTAGTTAAATAAGTGAATATATGAGCATAATTTTATTATAATTAACAATAAGTTAATATATTATAGATCTATTCATATGTCTAAAAAAACAAACTATCCCAAAATATTTTCTAAAACAAATACTTCCTTATGTTCTTCCATTAGTAAGTGAAATTCATAATCCTTCAAATGCTCCCCTAAAAAATTTCTTAGATTTAGCAACAATTCCTTGAAATGATTTCTATTTTTTGAATATAACCCTATTATTAGATTAAATTTTCCAGCCACTCTTCCACAAAAATAAATACTGGGATTTAAATTAACAAAGTTTTTTATCTTTTGTTGCATATTTTCCGTCATATCTTCGATTTGCAAATATAAAACATATCCTTCTAGATCTAAGGAATGATGATTTATGACTATAGTGTATCCTTGGATAATATTTGCTTTTTCTAGTTTTTTAATCCTGATTCTTACTATATCTTCACTCATTTTGATTTTTTTTGCAAGTTCGATGTTTTTTATTTTAGAGTTTAAGGCTAATTCCTTGAGGATAATTATATCGTTGTTGTCTAGTTTCTCACTGGTGCTAATTTTGTCAAAATGAGTTTCTATGTTTTTTGAATTTTTTCTTTCCTTAAGTTCCAAGATGCCTTTTCTATCGAATTTATATTCTGATATTTGTAGTGAGAGATTATGGCTTTGAAGATCTTCTCCTAGGAAAGTAGTAATTTCACTTATTATTTTGGCTAAGTCTTGCATATTTTTGTATAAAAAAGTGATGCTAAAATCTTGAGTTCCACATAACTCAGCAAACCAATTAATGTTTTTGTGAAATTTAAAGTATTCGATAATTTCTAAGTGCCTCTTTCTTTTTATGTACTTGAGCTTTAGAGTTAGATTTCCTCCGCCAATGTAAAAGTGACTTTGATTTATTCTTGTTATATATTTTTTTATTACATTATTTTGTTCTAACTTTTTGATTCTATAAGTTATTAATTCCCTACTTTTTTCTACTAGTTTTGCCATTTTAGACATTGGCATACGGGCGTTTTTTTCCAAATAAAATAAAATCTTTTTATCGGTCATATCTAACTTCATATATCTATTAATCTACTTTTGTATATAAATCCTTCGATTTATGTAAAAAAATGAAAGCTTAGTTTTATATATGTGTTATTTGTTGTTATTGTATAATGGTTAAAGAAAAACAACATGAAAAATATGCGCCTAGAATATTAAGTAACAGGGAATATGAAAGTCCTTTGGGGCAATATAGAGTTGAGGCTGGGCTTAAGGGAAGAGAATTGGAGAAGTTATCTGGTGTGGCTAATGGCATCATAAGCAGTCTTCAAAATGGTACCATGTCTCCTGTTTATGAGAAAAGTTGTGGCGGAATTTCTGTGGGTTTCTGGAAGCCAGATGCCCTGAAACTTACAAAGGTTCTGGGGAATATATTGAAAGAAAATTACCAGTTGAGATATCCTTTTGATAAGGATATTCCTGAGGTGACTGTTGAAGATATGTTTCCTAGATATGCTTGCAAGGTGAGGCGACTGGAGCCGACGGACGAGGAATTAAATAATGCTTCTAGAAGTGAATATTCTATGGATGCTAGGTCGGCTGAAGAGGTTTATGAAAGTATTGAAAGGTCATCAAAACTAAAAGAGATCGTAGAGGTTTCTTTAATGAAAAGAGAGAGTGCCACTCAAGAATCTAATGAAAGAGCATTTGATATTTTGAAGCAGAGGTTTTTTTATGGCAAGACTTTAGATGAGGTTGGAGAAAAATACAATATTAGTAAAGACAGAGTGAGGCAGATAGAAAAGAGTTCAATTAAGTTTCTTTATAATCCTAGGAATGCAAGGGGACTTAGGGAGCTTTATAATGAAGGGAGTGTTTTTCAAAATGGATGAAGAGAGATTAGAAGGAGAACACACATCAAGAATGCGAAATAATGAAGAATGTATATATCCAGAGCAAATAAATGAGGGGATAATTAGTACTTCTTTGGGAGAGTATTCTGTGTCAGTTACCAGATCTTCTGAAGAAATTTATGCTGAAACTGAAGGATTTTTAAAACTAAAAGAAACTCTTGGGGATTGTTTGAGAGAAAAAGTATATAGTTCTGATGAGCCAGATGAAAGGATGTTAGGCATTTTAGAACAAAGAATTATCTATGAAAAAGGCTTAAGAGATGTTGGGAAGGAATATGGAATTAGTATTCCAAGGGTAAAAGAATTAGAGCTGAAAGCATTTCAAACTCTTTGGCTTCCCAGGAATCAACTTAAGTTAAAAGAGTTTGAATCGAGTGAAAGAGGTAATTTTTAGAATGGCTGATGAAACATCAGCAAGAAAAAACTTTTTTGAAAAGCCTTGATGGGGAAGTCATCCGATAAGAGTTCCAATAGTAGACGGAGATAATATTAAAACTGATTATAAATTACTAGAGAGGTTAATTAAAGATAAAGATGATTTTTATGAAGTTGCATATCGCTCAAGGGATATGGGACTAGATGAGTATTTTTACAGTATTTATTCCAATGGACATAACGCATCCCATAAGACTGAAAAAGATCGCTTAAATTTTTTAAAGTGTTTGGAAAATCCAAAAGTTTCTGATGCTATACAAAATTATTTTAGCAAAAAGAAATTATTGAGATTACCAAAAGAATATTGCGTGGTTCCTCAGATTGCCAAAGAAGTTTGGGATGATCTGGGTCATTACTCTATAGATTGGGAAGTTTCTATAGATGATGCCTTGCGATTTACGGATCCTACCAATATTTTAGAAATTAAGAAAAGGTCTAATTTAGAGCTTCAGTATAGTTCTGGAATTTTTTTATGTGAAGATAATAAGGAGTTTCATGTTATCCATTCCAATAAGCTTAGTTCTGATTATTCAACCTTGGTGGATCCGCAGATTAGCAAGGTATTGAAATTTCAAAATAAGATTAGGATTTCCAAGATAGGTTTAGAAAATGTGCTCGGGTAGGTATTTTGATTTTATTCTATAAAATATTCCATGGCTTGCTGCAGGAATGAAACTTAACAAATTTACATACAACATTTATTATATTTTTTCCCATTATCACAAGGATCATTTCTACCTATTTTTATTTTGTCATACAGTTTATCTTTTTGAATTTCTAAACACCGACTCAACCTCGACAATACTTAAAAACTCACAACTCCTCAAATAGCTAATATAAACAAAACATTCAACATAAAAAACGCTCCTTCAAATGCCAAGAAGGTCCAGACGTCGGTTGGGGCGTGAGCCATTCAACGCACATTCAATGAGCTTTCAAAAAGAAAGCCACCCAACTTCTAGACGACACCCACAAGACACCCATACGAAACCTCGATGTTAATAAATAAGATTTGCTCTTTAGAACATGAAAAGAGATCCATACAAACACAAGGAAAAATACTACGCTTGGAAAATAGCGGTAAGAAGCGGTATCCCAAGAATTAGTGAAAAAAATTCAGAACTTACTCTAAGATATGTAGGAGACATGGAAGTTGGAAGAAATATATCATCGAGAAGCACAAAGGGTCCGAGAAGTTTTATTAGATTAAACACCCTTCACCAACCATCAAAATCCAAGAGAAGAACAAAAGCCCCTAATTAATATAAAGCAAACTAAAACGACATCACTTGAGAATGCGTGAGTGGGGTCGGCGGCGATCGGAGCATCTAGGACTTTTGTGACATTCATGGGTGGACAGAATTCTAATACTTGAATTTTCTTTCATATTTTTTATGATCAAAATAATCTAAAATAATGGCTAAAATTTCTGCACTACCACCCTTTAAAGAATAAATAAGTCTCCATGATGAATTAATTCGTACCCAAAAAATATTATTAAAACCTTTTTTTGTGTATTCTTTTGGAATCAGGTGTGATGGTATTTGTTTCCCGTAGGCTGGATTCTTTTTTATTTCACTAATGATTTTTGTTATTTTTTTACCTAGGGCATCATTTTTTGGAAAAGAAAAGTAATCTTTTTCTAATCTCTTGTTTTCAAATATCACTTCAATATTTCTCATAATCTTCTCCTTGTAGAATACTTCTTAACTATTTTTGGATCCCAAATATAAATTACTTTATCTTCATTATCAATAATTATTTTGTTTATATCTTGTAAATAATCGATTATTAGTTTGTAAGTTTGCCACATAACTCTGCGTGGTAATTTTTTCCATATTTCTCTTTGATTATATTTTCCACTATATTTGTTTATAATTTCTTCAACTTTACGGACGGTTTCCAAGGTGGGAGACCTTGCGTTGCTAATAATTTTAACAACATGTACTGTTTCGTCTTCTTTTTGTCTTGATATTTGTGACTGCATTTATACTCCTCCTCTTATGTTGTGTATATCAATTGATATATAAATGTTCCTATTGAAAACTATAATATTTATAAAATTTTTCTGTCAACATAGATAATAGTTTTTTCCATAATAAAATAAACCACGGAACAAGTTGATTAATTACTGCTTCCGTCACCATCAAGTAGACCGACAAGACTTAAAAACAAAGACCCCTAATTAATATAAAGCAAACGCAAACAACATCACTTGAGGATGCTCGAGTGGGGTCGTCGGCGGTTAGGGCGTCTCACCCTTTTGGCATTTCAAGGGGGTATCTTTTTATACTGAATCCTTCATTAAAATAATTCCTGAGGTTAAATAAAGTAAACTAAAACGACATCATTTGAGGATGCTCAAGTAGGGTCGTCAGAGGTTAAAAAGAGAGTACAAAACAGCCACGTCCTATTTAGATGTTCAGAAGAACTTAAGCCCTTCGGGCACCCATCTAAAAAAACCTTCCATCCTTAACCCTCAAAATCAAATCATCAGGAGGATTCCTAAAATAAGCAACAAAAACCATCTTCTCAAAACAACAAG
>PJEL010000653.1_pt1 | contig 40423 bp, 33 predicted proteins | sample 1853271 | NCBI WGS metagenome assembly PJEL01 (sample SAMN08108733, study PRJNA415343) | Invertebrate metagenome, whole genome shotgun sequencing project. | host: Globobulimina | place: Sweden: Gullmar Fjord | collected 2015-08
GCTGACTAGTTGGCTTTGTGGCAGCAGTCCCAGCCTTGTCCATCAGGCCCTTTGACTTCTCTTGCAATGAAAATGAAGGAAGAGGTGGCTGACTAGTTGGCTTTGTGGCAGCAGTCCCAGCCTTGTCCATCAGGCCCTTTGACTTCTCTTGCAATGAAAATGAAGGAAGAGGTGGCTGACTAGTTGATTTGACTCCAGCATTTCGCTGACTAGATTCTTCCTTGCTGGCTATTTTAGGACTCGGAATAGATGGTAATACAATTGGATCTAATTTTGGCAAGCTCTTGACAGTCTTTCTTGCTTCTCCAGAAGAAACTGTAGTACACCGAATGCCTTGATCCCTGCTCAAGCATCTTCCTAATATTTCTTGAATAATCCCTTGTCCACCTGAAGAAGCTGTAGACAATCTGACAGAAGTTTGCAAAGTATCCTTTTTACCATGAGACATGCCAAGTGAGGGGCTCAAAGAAACCCATTTGGGCCGATCATGATGTGGACTAATGTGGCACAAATTTGATTTTGGAGATAACTCCGCCTTTCTCTGGATAGCATCCGGTGTAGTATATGTCAAAATATCTTTTGACATTCCAGCAGAGAACGCTCTTTTCCACATTTCTTCTATTTGAGCGACCTGTGCTTTGATAACAATGCCTTGAGACACAACCGAATCTTCAAGTGCTGCCCATTGTTCTGGACTTTTCAAGCGCTGCTGTGAATCTTGTACTGCTTCTTTCAATATAGAAATTGTCTCCCAAAGTTCGTCGCAAGCAAATTTCAATTCTCTCAACTGCGATTTTGCATCTTCTTTGATGGATGCAAGTGAAGCATCAAGAGGCCTTTGGGAGGAGTCTTCAGTGGCAGCTCCCCTAAATAGAGTCATTGCATCAACACGAGCGTATGATTCTTCAACTGATGACACTAGATCCTCAAAAGATAATCTTATCGTTGGTAATTCTGATATTGGGGAGCTTGCTTTCTCCAACATCTCTTTGGTTTGATCTCTCAGCTCCACCATTCTCATCGACTCCACCGATGTCATAAGGTCATAAGACTTCATTTCTAATTGCCTAGTATCAAACAAGTCCTTTAAAAAGCTTTCTTCCATTCGCTCGTAGTCTCCCCCAGCATCTGAAAGCATGGACAACGGGTATGGCACTTGCTGACCCTCATTAGACTCCTCATGTGTATCAACATTTGCAAGTGGTGGCAAGGTATTGGCAAGTACTTCTTTAATCGACTCTAGGCTACCATCACTTTCAGATTCTGACAAATCATCCTCAGAGCTATCATGAGGCAAGGAGGCCTGCAAGGAAGCTTGAAGCGAAACAGCACCAACTGAACGTTCATCCTTTGCTGGAAAATGAATCAGACTGTCTTTCCATTCTCTTGCCATCATAGTACAAGCAGTTCTTCCAGCTACTGAACCGAGAATAAAAGCACGAATCACGCCATCCGATGTCAAAATCCACAGCCTTGGAAATCCACCTAGATCTGGTGCAGTGCTATCAATTGGGTTTGGGCAAGAAGGCCCATCTGTGCAATCGAAACCGATCCCAACAACAAAATTATCTGCATCATTCGGACCATTGGGTATAAGTATTGAAAGCCTGTCATCAGTGACACTGGCATACGAAGTACCCTCAACTTCTGACAGGAGTGGGCTAATGTGGCGATCCTGAATATCTTGATGTGAAAAAATACCAACATCCCATTCCTTGATCACATCCCCAACAAGCATTTGATGCTGTGAGATTTTTGATCCTGCAGCATCACCCAGAAAAAGCTCGTGCAGATTGTAATCTTCTGCCAGAGTGGGCATACTCCCTCCATCCCATGATACACAAAGCAGCAAAATAACAGAATCCCCGTTATTTATCTCTTCACACGTCACACAAATAGAGTTTTCTTTCATCCAGAAAATTCCGTCAACCCTCAAAGATATCCCTGCTGTTTCTTGGGCATCAGTGCAAGCCATCTTGATGCTTTCTGAGAAAGATTCAGATGATGTGCTGTATATTTTCAAACAATCATCCACACCCACAGCAAGGCTACAACCAAGAGGACTCCATGCAAAACAAGTTATTTCTAAATCATCAGCAACTTTCTTCAAAGAGCCTTGCTGAACATCTGCCAGGAGCAACTCTCCAGAGGTTCCCAACAAGGCCAGCATTCCAGAATCTTTTGGATCCCATGACATGTGCACGATATCCACTTCTGTACCTATTTCCCATACAGATTCACAGAGACCCTTATGAAGATCTTTACTGCGAAAAATATACAGTCTACCAGAGGAGACAGCAGCTAACAGAGACTCATCCTGTGATAGCGAAAGAACAGTCACAGGACTTTTCGGCGAGCCTGAAGCAGGCCATACAGGCCTCACTTTTTCTCTCTCGATAGGTTGAAAAACATTGGGCAATCTAGGGCTGCAAGAACGAACGCACGTGTCAGCAAAAGTTGATCAAACATGCAACCATCTAAGTGAAGAAATTTGAAAACAACATACACTTCATCCGCATCGTCTATGTGTATTAACCAACTCTCCAGTAATTTTGAATCCAGGCAGTACAAACCTACACCAAGAATATCGTGAATATACATGCATGGAGCGAGTTCATACCAAATTTGCAGAGTAGGTGAAATTTTGTCGACGCACCTGTCCCAGTCCCTATGAAGATCACTCCACGATATTTAGATATAGCAAAACATGAATCAGAAGAAGGTAATTTACATTCTCCCAGCCGGTGAAAGAAGAGGTCTTCTGTTTCATTGAATTCAATTTCTTCGACAGACTGTAGAGCAATCATCGTGTCAGGAAGATTCTATCATAATGATTTATTGTATAAATAATTCATGTATTTAATAAATAATAACAATATTATCACGTCTCTCTGGAAGAGATTCACGATTTCATACGTATGAACCAAAATGCAAAAATCTTTGCATGGAGTCTCTTCTGATCATCAGATTCAAACAAAGGACCAGACTCAGGCATGTATGTGTATCAGAACAAAACTTGATATTTATTGAAATCCTGTGTGATTGATTCTCTGGTCTTTAGGGTGTCGTGATGGTCTCTCCTGTGACCTCCTCAACGTTGAGGATTGCACGCCTAGCAACGTGCAACCTTTGTCAATGGGCGATGGATTTCGAGGGTAATCTCGAAAGAATAAAAACATCAATTGATCAGGCCAGAGAGCGAGGTGCTCGATATAGGCTGGGTCCAGAGCTTGAGGTTCCTGGGTATGGCTGTGAGGACCACTTTAACGAGAGAGATACCGAGGTGCACTCGTGGGAATGCATTGGATATTTGCTTGAACACGGGTACTCTGATGGTTTAGTGATTGATGTTGGTGCTCCAGTGAGTCACAAAGGAGTGAGATATAATTGTCGAATCTTCATGTTGAATGGTTCAGTCCTGCTGATTAGACCAAAGATGGACCTTGCAAATGATGGGAATTATAGAGAGCCTCGGTATTTCTCCACATGGAAAGCGAGAAAAACATTGGATAGCTATCAACTTCCAAATGATATACGTCGTATCACGGGGCAGTTGACCTGCCCAATTGGCGATGCATACCTCCAATTTTCTGATGCAACATTGGCTGCAGAGACATGTGAAGAGCTTTTCACTCCTGCAGCGCCTCATATCGACCTTGCCCTTGCTGGAGTCCAGATAATAACAAATGGATCTGGATCTCACCATCAATTGAGGAAATTGAACGTTCGATTGGACCTTATGAGAAGTGCCACATCAAAGGCAGGAGGAGCATATGTGTATGCAAACCAACAAGGTTGTGATGGAGGTAGATTGTATTACGATGGATGTGCGAGTGTCATCGTCAATGGAGAGTTAGTATCTCAGGGATCTCAATTCTCTGTAAAGGAAGTTGAGACGGTCATTGCAGATGTTGACTTGGATCAGATTGACACATATAGGGGATCCCTCAGCAGTATGCGGGACCAGGCCAGCAAGTCCAGCCCATTCCCCATGATTCCAGTGGATTTTGCCCTCTGTGACGAAGAAATCTTCTTACCTTCGCCTAAAAGAGATCCAGTGTATTTAACTGCAGAGGAGGAAATTGGCAGAGGCCCTGCATGTTGGTTGTGGGACTATCTACGAAGGTCTGGTGCATCTGGTTTTCTTCTTCCCTTGTCAGGGGGCGCTGATAGTGCTTCTGTTGCTGCCATCGTCGGTTGCATGTGTCAGATGGTCACAAAAGAGATGGAACATGATGATTCGCTGGTCAACGATGTCAAAAGAGTTTGTGGCATGGACGACATATCAGCGATCCAGTCTCCCATGGATTTGGCCGACCGTATCTTGACCACGGTCTACATGGCCACTGTAAATTCCAGTGCAGAAACTAGGGACAGAGCTTCACATCTGTCTAGTGAAATAGGGGCAAAGCATCTTAATGTTGACATTGATATTGTGGTGACAGCTCTGACAAAATTGTTTGCATTGATCACTGGGAAAACGCCCAAATTCAAGGCACATGGAGGAAGTCATGCTGAGAATGCAGCTCTACAGAATATTCAGGCAAGGATACGAATGGTGATTGCATTCTTGCTTGCACAACTAATGCCTTGGGTTCGTGGCCAATCTGGATTCTTATTAGTCTTGGGAAGTGGAAACGTAGATGAGGCTCTTCGTGGTTACCTAACGAAATATGATTGCTCATCAGCTGATCTTAACCCTATTGGAGGCGTAAGCAAGCAAGATCTTAGAAGCTTTTTAAAATGGGCTTCAGAAGCTCTAGGGTATGGAACACTTGCCGAGGTTGACGCAGCACCTCCAACGGCAGAGTTGGAACCACTGGATACAACAGGAAAGATTGTGCAGACTGATGAAGATGATATGGGCATGACGTACGAGGAACTGTCAATTTTTGGGAGGCTTCGAAAGATTAGCATGTGTGGTCCACTGAGCATGTATCGATCGCTTGCTGGCGTGTGGCGTGACATTCATCCTCCCAATGTCATAGCTAGTAAAGTCAAGCACTTTTTCAGGCAGTATAGTATCAACAGGCATAAAGTGACGGTGTTAACCCCGTCATACCATGCTGAGAACTACTCCCCAGATGATAACAGGTTTGACCACAGGCAATTCCTCTATGACTGTTCGTGGAAATGGCAGTTTAGAAAGATTGACGAACTTGTTAGGAAAGCCGAGGAAAAGTCAATTTCCAATTAATTAATGTATTTAAGTACAGTGTAGTGTAATAGTAGAAATGAATGCAACTGGGAGAGAGTTACCTTGTTCACCATTCGTTGGTGTGTTGAGCCTTGCATCTCAATGCCACAATGTGAGGACATCTACCCCAGCCAGGAGTGTGAAAAAGTCAAATAAAGAGACTGATATTGAAGTCTTCGAGACAATCGGGACAGACAAGGACACGACGCTATTTGAGCCCTTTTCCTTGTTGAGCAAGTTTGACACCACCGAACCAATGTCCTTCGATGGAGAAGAAAAGATGGAATACGATCCTCTACGAGATGGTCCTCTTCGATATTTAGGGTATTCAAATGAGCTGGGGGAAGCATTCTCAGCATGGTTATTTCCTGGAGGAGTTCCTCTCTCCTATGCAGTTGCTGTCAGCTATGTTTTGTTTGACACATGGGACAAGTATACGAAAACTCTGGCAGAGGCGGAACAGAAGATTGATTCTTCACGAACCATAGATAAAGCAAAGTTAGTTTCGACGATAGGATTTGAGCGGGGTATTGACACTCTAGTTTGGCAGCTATTGGCTTCAGTAATCATTCCAGGTTACACAATACACAACGTTGTTGGTGTATCACATGATATCCTTGAAAACGCTTTGGAAAAGAACTCGGGATTACTTCCTCTTGAATGGATCAGCAGTGCAACATTACTACCTCCGGAGACGGTCTTGAGCTTTGCAGAAAAATCCCTGCCAACATTTATTGGGCTCCTTACCATTCCATTCATTGTACACCCAATAGATTCTGCTGTCCATGGAATTCTAAATGCAAGCCTGAGGCCGATTTTGAGGGGATATATCTGCAACCAAGCTGGTGGGCTGGATGCAGGATTAGCAGTGTGTGCAGATTGCAATACCAAGGACAACAAATAATTGTTTTTAGCCATATGACTCTTTACACTGTGTAAATCAATAATAACGGTAAAAACTGTGATGCACGAAATTTTTAGTCAGATTTTGCTGCAGCCTCCTTCTCCTCTGCTTCTTTCTTAGCAGCTGCCTCAGCCTCTGCCTTCTTTCGGGCAATTGTTGCTTTCCTCTTTTCAACTGCTGCTCTCTTCTTTGCCTCTTTTTCTTCCTCTGTCAACTCTTTTTTCGGCGCTCTTGTTGCCACAGATCTTCTTGGCTTTGCTGTTTGAAGCTCTTTTAGTTTGGACATTGCTGCCTCATACTCTGTGCGGAGCTCCACCAGTTGGGATTGTACATCATGGCGAGCCTTTTCCTCAGCATCAGCGATTGATTGAAGTTCTTTTTGCATTTCCTCTACGGAGACCTCAGCATTAGATCGAGCAGTTCTTTCAGCTTCCAATTCGGTCTGTGCTGAAATTGCTAGTGCTTGGGACTCTTGCATATCCTCCTGAAGCATTTTGATGACATTTTCAAGTTTGTCAATTGCTGCAACTGCATCCTCCTTTGCGGCATTCGCCGAACCCGCATTCTTTTCTGCTTCCTGAAGACGCTTCTCTACCTCTGCAAGTTTTGCCTTGCTTTGCTCATCAATCTGCATCAAGTTGGATCCAAGGGTCTTATTCTTTGTTTCAAGGTCAGATAACGTCTTTCTGAGTTCAGCAGCTTCCTTCCTGAGTAAAGCGACTGTATTTTGCTCCGATTCAACGCGCTCAGACATCATATTATATTCTTCTTTCAATGTTCCCATCGCCTCGAGAATCTGTTCCTTTTCGTCTCTCTCAGCTGCTAGGTTTGATGTAATACTCGAGAGCTCGGATTGGAGGGAGGCAAGTTCAGATCGCAAATTTACGTTGTCACTTCTCATAGAGCTGGAAATATTCTTTTCCTCTGCTAGAGAATTTTCGGCTGCAGCAATCTTGTCATTCAAATTCTGGATCTCCATCTCCATTGACTTCATTGATTCCTGAGCCTTCATCAGTTGTTCTTTTGTACTGGCAAGTTCATCATTGGCTCTTCGAATTTCATCCTTTGCTGACGTAATTTCAGATTCTAAATTTGCAATACGTTGCTGCTCGGTTGCTATTTGATCTCGATACGTCTGAGCCTGGGACTCAAGTTCAGCCCTCTCTGTGCTGGCCTTCTCTGCAGCTTCTTGTGCAGCCAAAGCTCTTTCAGCTGCTTGGGCTCTCATCACAGTCATTGCCTCCCTCATCGATAGAGTTTCCTTACCAATACGCTCAATGAGCATATTTTGGGATGCATTGACAGCATCTGCATTGGCAATCTGGTCCTGCAGAGCAGCAGCAGCATCATTCAACTCTTCAATCCTTGCTTGGCGACCCTCAATGTCCTCTTCCAAAGATTTATTATCAAGTTCCAGCTTTTCATTGTAATCTTGAGCCTTGGATAAGCGTTCATTTGCTGCAGTAGCATCTGCAATCCACTTTTCAACCTGCCTTTTCTCTTCTGCCAGGTCCTGCTGCACGTGATCCAGTTGCAATTTCAGCTCTTTTGCCTCAGCATCTGCTGCAAACTTCGCAGCCTTTTCTGCCTCAAGAAGTTCACTAGTCTTTTCCGCCTCTTTTCTGAGTGCTTCTGCCAATCTCTGTTCGGAGGATAGAGACTGCTCCACGAGCCTGCGCTCTTGCTCTACAGCCTCCTTGGCAGCCTTCTCGAGACTCAACTGCCTGGCATATTCTGACGAAGCAACAGAAGACTCTTGCTTGATCTTTTCAACAAGGGACCTTTCCTGCTCAAGGAGCCCCTGGATATTGCCCAAGTCTCCCTTGAGGGAAGAGATGATGCCCTGTTCTGTCTTGATGTTTTTTTCGTAAGCTTCCTGGGCTTCTTCGGCATCTTTTTTCTGTAAAGTAACATACCCTCCCAGAGCTGCAGCTGCGAATATTCCAAGGATGTTGAACACAGGAAGAGATGCATTGCCTTCACTTGCAGGAGCTGTTGCTGCTGGCGGAGCTGCTGCTGGGACAGTGGTATTTTTCGCTCCAACTGATTCCAGTTGAGACTTCAACTTCTTGATCTCTTCATTTTCCCTCTTCAATTCTTGGAGCAACTCTCTGTTGGTGCCCCCGAGGGTTTCCTTCACTGGTCTCTCGTTTGGTGAGGACGTCAGGGCTGGGAGTTTGGCACCTCGCTGAGCCAAGATACTCTGGAACTCGGCTGCAGTGCCTTGGCCCTGTGATGTAAGACTAGCATATGAAGGATTATCTAGTCCCAGATTGACAATCTACAGAAACAATATCGAGTTCAAACTTTGAAAGGAAACAAGACACGTCCATTTGAAACACGGACAAGTGCACGTCCAAAGAGACAATGCATGAGACATCGTGGACTCAATATATCTGAATTACATACCAATGAAAGCACGACAGGAAGCGTGAAGCGTCCAACAATCGCTGCGACGTTTACGTTGGCTGCAGATGGCTGGTCTCGGGTTCCAACCTGATTTGGAGCAGATTGGGCAGTAATCTGCCTGATTACCCGTGAATTACCGATTTTATATTCTAATCCGTGTGTCGAGTTCACACGCAAGCGAAATGCGTGCATATGTGACACGGGCACCGCTCCCTGGGAGCCAACCTGAGAAAGCGAGGCAGAGAAATCTAGTCGCAAACGATTCATTACCGCATGCATTGTGTATATATTGGTATAAAATATGGAAGTTATAATAATGTATGGCAGGGACAAGTGCATCGCCGTGTTTTGGTCTGAAATTGTTTGGATAACTCTCTCTCAAAATCCCTTGCCCTTTCATGAAAGTGGTAGGCATGGTCTCTTGGTTCTTCCAGGAATACGACGATACACGTTTGCTATCGACGATCCGGAGAATCTCAGAATTGTATGCTGATTGATTGTCGTAGACTGGTTTCATATACTACTGTAAAGAAAATGGCTTTGCAATTGCAATTGGTTGCAACCAGCTGTAGTGCACTACATAGGACAGAGGGTTGCATGTCAGTGCTATTATTATTACAGTAGTATTTAATACTAGAATAGTACAAAATTGTAGATTATTTTATGTCTAGGGTTATTGTATGCATCGCTAAACAGGGAACATCTTGGAACGGTTCGGATACAGCTCTTCTTACAAGCTTGTCCCTCAATCGAGGCATCAATAGTCAGTCACATTGGGTCTCAGAGATAAAGATAGAAACTTTTAAACTTCGAGGTAGGCTATGACTGAGCGGAAGCGACGAGTGGCGTATTTCTATGACCCAGACGTAGGGCAGTATTACTATGGACAAGGTCACCCAATGAAGCCGCACAGGGTCCGAATGACCCATTCTTTGATAATGCATAGCGGCATATACAATCATATGGACATGTATGTTCCTAGTAAAGCATCGAAAGAGGACATGTGCGAGTTTCACACGGAAGATTATATAGAGGTGCTGGAAAATGCCGGTGCTGATTCTGTACAAATCAATAAGCAGGTTCTTGGAGAGTACAACTTGTTGGATGATTGCCCAGTGTTTGATGGTCTTTTTTCGTATAATCAAATGGCGTCGGGTGGAACACTTGGGTGTGCGGTCAAACTCAACCAAAAGAGTCATGATATCACAATTAATTGGAGTGGAGGCCTCCATCATGGGAAAAAGTCAGAAGCCTCTGGCTTCTGCTATGTGAACGATATCGTCCTGGGTATTCTAGAACTTCTCAAGCATCATGAACGAGTTTTGTACATTGATATCGATGTTCATCACGGGGATGGCGTGGAAGAGGCGTTTCTGACAACAGATAGGGTCCTCACTTGTAGCTTTCACAAATTTGATGGCGCCTTCTTCCCAGGCACTGGGAGCTTGGAGAACGTGGGACACTCGATCGGGAAGTATTATTCAGTGAATGTTCCTTTAAAAGATGGAGTCAAGGACGAATCGTTTGAATTCCTGTTCAAACCGATAGTGGATCGCATACTAGCAATCTACAAACCGGAATGCATTGTCTGTCAATGTGGAGCAGATAGCCTGGCACATGATCGGTTGGGGGTCTTTAATCTATCTTCCAAGGGTCACGCATCATGCGTTGAATATATCAAGTCTTTCAACATACCACTCATGCTCCTCGGCGGAGGAGGATACACCATTAAGAATGTAGCAAGGTGCTGGGCGACTGAAACAGCCATAGCAGTTGGAGAGAGCTTGGATGATCATCTACCATTGAGCGATTATCTAGAATACTATTCTCCCGAATATGAGGCGGATGTATTTTCAGATCCATCAAGAAAAGATAAGAACGACGAGGCGTATATTCAAAAGGTATTGGAAAGGATCATGCGGAATCTGTCATTTATCAAGGCACCCAGCACAGGGTTTGAGGCAAGGCGCCCAGATACTCCAGACACCTTGGTACCTCTTCTTCAAGAAGAAGAAGACGGCCACCCTGTTATTTCAAGCCCAAATAGACCTCGAAAACAAATGTGGAAACATGAATAATATGTAGTAGTGTTACAAAGAAGAATAGAATAAATTGTATGTAATACACTAATCTATCTACGAGAGTATGGAACACTCATCTCCAGCCCATTGTCGGGAGAAAACAAGGTGGCTCTATTTTGTCGTAATTCTTTTGCATTTCCATTGGCTAGAGCCAACGCTCTCTTCAGAGCAGCATCAGGAGGAAGGTTTGGCAGTTTTTTCTGAGAAACCAACATGGATGCCATGCTGGATACTTCTTCCATGGAGAACCGAGGAATCCGTATCGTTTTCGTCGAGGCCACCAAAGGAACTGGAATTGTAGGGGAAATGGATTTCCCATAGCTTGGTGCTGCTGCGACAATACCAGATTTCCGATTGTCCTGGAGCAGTCTGAATGCAGAAGCCAGCACAAGCTCTCCTGGATCTATTCTTCTTCTATGAAACCGGTGCATGGTTTCAAAATATTCTGTCTGATGATATAAATAATTATAATCGTCTACAACTACCAGCGTCCGAACACCGTCTGTGCCGTCAGCTTTCAAGAGGCCTTGCAGGACTTGCACAGTTGTATCAACCATGTGAAAGTCATCCTTCTTTTCTAAAGCTTGAGCACACTGATCTCGGAGCGTCGATTTTCCATCAGCCGATGGAAGAGTTTGCAATACATCTGCAGAATGAGAATTGTAGAAACATTGTACAATATGACTTGCTGCTATCGGAGTATACCAATGAGAATCGTCCTCGTCCTTCTTTTTATACACCCCTCCACGCACTAATAGAGACGCAGACGGGATATACATGACTACCCAACCATTCTCACGAGCCGCAGCTACAAGTGCGTACAGAGAAACACTCTTCCCAGATCCTGTCCAACCATCAAGGAGAACATCCATCCTTGCACCTTGTGTGCTACCCAGAATGGTCTGCATGACTGTGCTCAGAGATTCCCTATACATACACATGGGCTTCCCACTTGCCTCAAACTCCTCTAATGCACCTGTACAACCGTAGTTATACTGGTGTATTTTTGCCTTTGTGAGATCTGGATGGTAGTACGTTTCATGCAAGGCCTCCCTGACAGAATCTTTCGGCACGTCAACATAGAGCCCTAGAACTTTCCCACCCACAGCCTCCTTGATACCCTTCCCAGAATGCCATGTATCCTTGAAAGAAACTTTATCTTGCAACGTGGCTATGCCTTCCTTTGGCAAATCTACCATCCTATCATACACTTGCTTCCCTGTTGAATACTGTGGTCCATCCTCCTCAGGTGCGGTGGCAAAATGTCGACCACGAAGGGAGCATGGCTGCTCTTTTGATATATTATGCGCAAGAATCGAGAGCGCAGTTGTATATCTACGGATGCAAGAGGAAATTGCTGAGAGATATTCCTCATTCGAAGACTGCGTCCTTTGCAGCCCAGTGAAACGAACCAATCGATTCGAGAGAACCATCTTCTGTATCGTTGGTTGATTACTATACTCTATCTCATATGTAATTATTGCCAGAATTGATTAAAATACGTTGAAGAAGATTCTTGTAGTTTTCTGCAAGGTTGAAATAGGTCGACCGACCGACCTGCAGCTGAAGATTGGAATGAGATTTTCAATGGTGATACGAAAGTAAATTTTAGATCTTTACCATACCCTGATACTATGAGGATGAAATAAAATATTTATTATTTTGAAGCAACGGTTGAAACAAGAAGAATACGTACAGTAGCCCAGGACCATGGCAAGCGCAAAGATCCTTGGGTACCGACATTCGACACCCTCGTTGTTGCACAATGGAACATCAACTCGTTGGAATAGTATAAAAGTACGACAATATTACAGCACTGCACAACATGGGTCAAACCATACGGGTAAATCCGTACGTGTGTGTGGCACGTCTGGTGGAAGAGAAGAGGAAGGACGTGATCGCGCTTCCTCGGGTAGCCCTTCTATCGAAGGGGGTTTGACTGTGGAGGAAGCATATCAGGTTCTTGGCTTGGGTGTAGACTCTGGGTACGATCAAGTGTTGGAACGAAAGGAGGCCTTGCTGGAAGAATGTGAAAAATCAGGGGGTGATGCACAGCAAAAGGCTCTTCTTGTGGAAATTGCATATGATACCATATTTAGCTCGCAGCTGAAGGCGAGGCTCTCTGGAGATCTGAAAGTGAGTAGCAGTGTGAGATTCGCGGATGTAAAGAGGCCGACTGCACCTGCGTCGAACGCATTTACAAAGCTTCAGAAAAAGGTGAATATTCCATCTGTCCCGAATGAACTACTCACAGTGGCTCCTCTTCGTAGGCAAGAGGATATCGGGATTGTTTCTGGTGTCTTTGCAACCTTATTGATCTGGTGTTTGGTGCAAGGTCTATCTCCTGTTGGTGATGTATCAACTCCTGGTGCACAGGTGCCTGGGTTGCAGCTTGCCCTGGGTGTTGCGTCAGCCGTGTACTTTCAGAGGGAAAAGAAGAGAACTACATTATCAAAGTCATTTATTGTTGCTATTCTTGGTCTTGTTGTAGGAACCATTCTAGGTTCTGGTCTTGAATCATGGTTACGAGTAGATATAGTGCCATTGCTGGGAATATCAAACCCAGCAACTGTGGTTGGTTCATTCTCCTTGTTTGGTCTGTACCTTGCAATGATGTTCCTTGGATAACAATACCCCACATCTCTCTCTCTCTCTCTCTCTCTCTGTGGAAGAATGAATCAAACACGACGACGAATGTACGCATGGATTATGTCTTTGTTATTTTGTAAAAACTCCAAGGTACGCCAACCTGGTGCACCAATCTTGAAGAAGAAAAGGTAGCGATTGGTGTGGCGACGACGATTTTGTAGAGGGGGGAACGCTCGGGGGTCAGCAGGTGTAGGTCCTGTTGATTTCACAGAACATTGAATTAAAATGGTTTCTTGGCATACGTCCTTGAGAGATAGCATCATGGATCGTATCACTGTAATGGTTGGTGGAGGAGTGCTTTCCATGTACTGCCTCTACAAGTGGACGACCTCGTCTCGTGGGTCACAAAGTGGACCACCAGTTGATTTCGAATCCTACTTGAAGGTTCCCACAGAAAATCCTAGCCTGGTAGCAGCCAGGCGTGCCCAGGAGAAGGAGCCCGCTCCAACCGACTTTGAGGCGTATCTGAAAGTGCGTGACCCACAGAGTGTGACACACAAGTTCAGTTCTACAGAGACATCTGATGATGAGCATGCTCCGCCAGGTCACCTCAAGCCAGTTGGAGTGCTGTATGGTACCGAGTTTGGGTTGTCGAGAGAGATTTGTGAGAAGATGTGTGAAACATTGAATGAGACTGGAAAGTACTGGCCCATGTTGATGAATATGGATGATTATCCCAAGGGTATGGATCTTAAAAAGTTCCAAGTCATGTTCATTGCCTGTTCTACACAGGGAGAGGGAGTTCCTCCGACTGATGCGAGAGCTTTTTGCTCTTGGTTGCAGAGTGACTCTGCTACCAGAGTGTCTAGTCTAAAGTACAGTGTATGTGCGCTGGGAGACACCTCGTACACTCACTTTGCACAATGTGGGAAGGATGTTGACGCCCGTCTGGAGCAGCTTGGAGGAATGAGAATTGCATCGCGTGTGGACGTGAACAAGGAGGATTGGAATGCAATTGATGGCTGGATAACTCAGGCTGTCCAGGCTTTGGAAAACCAGCAGTTGAGCACTATTGAAGAATTGGACGGCAACTTTGGACCAGAAACAACAACAACAAATAACAATCAAAACTCATATTCAAAATCAAGACCATATTTGGCGGAGATTATAGGGGTCTCAAGCCTGTGCTCAATCACTGGCTCTGATGACAAGAACACAATCCGCATTGACATTGACTTGGGTGACTCTACTTTGACGTACATGCCGGGAGATTCCTTGGGCATTTGGCCACAAAATGATGAGGAGGCTGTGGAAGATATCCTACAGTGTATGGACTGGGATGGAGACACATTGCTGCCAAAGCCAACCTGGCACTATAAGGATCCAAGGCACGGAGACAAGATTTCCTTGAAGGAGTTACTAACAACATGCTACGATTTGAAAACACCAAAACCAGATATCTTGGATGTACTTGCAAAGCAAGCATCAAACATGTCTGATGACATGACCCATATGCTGGAAGATGCTGCTGCAAGGCAATCCTACATGGAAAAGAGGCACGTGATTGACATGTTGGAAGATTTCGGTGCCGAGGAACAAGGTTGCTGGATGGAACCACCTACATTGTTGAAAGTGTTGCGACAGTTGGCACCGAGATTGTACTCGATTTCCAGTTCGCCCTTGGAGAATCCAAAGAATGTAACCCTCACTGTGGCGGTGGTGGAGTATGAGCAGCTCGGCAAAGAGCGTATTGGTGTATGTTCAACATTTTTGAACAACAGAGTATCTAAAGGAAGCAAGGTTCCAGTGTATATCTACGGAAATCCAGACTTTAGGTTGCCAGAAGATCATACGACGCCAATCATCATGGTGGGTCCAGGGACAGGAGTTGCTCCATTCAGATCATTCCTCCACCACCGTTTGCTGAGCAAACAATCGATGAACAAAGAAAACAACCTGCTGTTTTTTGGAAGTCGTCGAAGGGATCAAGACTTTTTGTATGGAGACGAATTCGAGGAAATGGAGTGTGACGAGAAATTGACCTTGATTACAGCCTTTTCAAGGCAGCAGGAACACAAGGTGTATGTACAGCATAGAATTGAGGAGCATGGCGAGAGTATTTGGAAGGCTCTCGAAAAAGGAGGACATTTTTATATATGCGGTGACGGAGAATATATGTCGAGTGCAGTTGAGAAGGCCCTCGCTTGCCTTGTTGAAAAGTATCAAGGAAGGGGAGAGGATGCTGCCTGTGGCTATGTCCAAGAGTTGGTGGCCGGGGGGAGATTGCAGAAGGATGTTTGGATTTCATGATTTTTTTTTCTTTCAGTCGTACGTACGATTTCATAGGATGAAATTTTAAAAGATTTTATTGCTTTTTTCCAAATCGATTCAAGACAAGAGGCAGATTTGCCTGAAATTCATTCCAACCCAAGAGAGATCCCTCTCGCTGTGGGTCCCAACTCGAGCTAATAATTCCATATGAAATACCCAAAAGGCCACCACCAAATACGCCAGTCTGAACAATATATACCGCCCATACTGGTAGGTCAATGCCCTGAACCTTTTTAATATAGTAGAATAGAGGGAACAAGAGCATGCCAAAAACTATGGGTCCTCCAGAAAAGAGGGCAATCCTTCTCAACATCCTATCCGTAATCTGCTCTGGGACAGTGTCACTCATTGAGCCACTGTCACTCATTGAGCCACTGTCACTCATTGAGCCACTGTCACTCATTGAAGCGGGAATGTCTTGCTGGAAATCTGCCTTTACAACAGTACTAGTAGTATACTTTTGCTCCATTTGTTCGCGATACAGACGCTCGTCCTCTTGTAATTGTTTGAGCTGTTCTTTTGGGCTAGGCCTGGAGGAGACTTTCCCACGCTTTCCCTTTTTCTTCTTTCCCCCGGCGGTGGATGATTTATTTCTACCCGCTTCCCCAAATCCAGACGTATCATTCGAAGATTGGCATCGAATATCTCTACGCAGGATCAGGGAAGGCCTCGTCGTTCCCAAGTCTGCCCTCTTGGTGGTACATGGCAGTCGCTGCGCCATAACACGCATTGTGCCTTATTCTGTTCGTATAGAGTTTTTTTTCCTTTGAACAATGATGAAAGGTGATAATTCACCCTTATTTTGTATCAGTATACTCTGCCACTTGAAAAAGTATAGATTACATTAAATGGCCTGGGCTATTTGTAGTGACATATGTCACACAAGATTCTGGATATACATCACAATCTTGTTTGAACAACTTTAGTATTCGTGGTACAAGGTCTTCTCTATTCTCAAAGAGCGATTTCATGCGTTGCTTTGCCCCTGTTCCATGACTTCTTGTCTCACCCTTTTCCTTTGGATGTTGTACACCAAGTTTGATGGACAAGTCTGCCAAATTGGTACTCAACCGATCATCGACACGGATTATATCCGTGTAGGGATATTTTTTAACATTACAAAGAGGTGTTTGTGGGGCAAAATGGCCCTCCATTGATGGTACGGATTCCATAAATGTCACAAATGCCTCCAAGTCTGTATGCTCCTCGCATGAAAATCCAAACTGACGGTAATGCATCAATGGACCTTCAGGTGGATAATCTGTATCCAGATCATGTATCTCACAATCATGAACAACTTTGTCAAGGTAACCCGAGATGAATCGCTCCAGAACATCCCTCATGAAAAATACGTGGGTCCATGCAGGAGATTTCAAGAGTTCAATCCTGTGGTGAGGCTCCACATGTGCAAGTCTCGTCCAATTTGCCTCATGTACGCCAAACCTGGCGTCATCTGGAATAACAAGATCTCCTGAAATTTCATAGAAATATTGTCGCAGGGTCGTGGATGCCACCTTGGCTGCAGAGCAAAAGGTTACCCGTCTCTTTTCAACGACAAGGACATGGTGACATACGGCATCTGACACGTCCTTACAGACATGTTCTTCCCAGTACGGGTCATTGAGATGAGAAATAGACGATCTACTACTTTCTGAAGAATAATATACACTACTCTCACGCTGTTTGTTGAGCAGGAACAGTAGAGTTGAAAAAGAAACCAGAGCAACAACACTGCGACCCAACGGCTTAAGCCGTCTCGCAAGCATGCGAGAAGCAGCAAAATGCATCAATATGTTCTTTCCACATGCAAATGTAATGCCATAATCCTGTAGTATCCCAAAATTATACCCAAATTGACTTTCTAGAAATGCAGTACCATACCAATCATTTAAATGATTTACCAAATTTGGTCAAGCCGAGTTGAGAGGCTCTCTCCAGTCATCATGATACATATGGTTCTGGAGACACGTATACTCCCTATCAGTAGTGCTCAAATAGAGTCCAAATCTCATAGCTATGCAGACCGGATGCATGTATATGGTATACCTTGTTTGCATGCAAACATCAATTTCTCCACATATTATAGATAATTTGGGGGGGATCTACAGTAGCAGCATGGTAGTAGTAGAGATATCAATCATCAAGAAGATCGATCAAGACCTTGACTAGTTCCCATTTTAATTATATAGATTACACAATCAAAATGCTTCGTCGATCTGCACGCAATCTTCTCGGAAGAGCAGCGAGAGCTCTGGAGGGACAGAGTAGCCATGGGCTCCAAAACACTACAACCGCTGAGAACGTTGGAGCACCCTTTGCAATGATGGCAAGGAAGTTTGCAAGTGATGCTGATCTGTTGAAGACACCTTTATATGACTTACATGTGGAGAATGGAGGTGCGTTGGTGACGTGTAGAGATTGACGTGGATCACCCCACCTGTACGTGACAATGGTTTGTTTTCGCTGCAGGTAAGATGGTCCCATTCGCTGGGTGGTCGATGCCAATACAATATCAAGATAGTATTATGGATGCTACGAATCACTGTAGGACCCACGCGTCTCTCTTTGATGTCTCTCACATGTGTGGATTGACCCTCAAAGGAAAGGATGCTATTGCATTCCTGGAGGGTTTGGTCGTCGGTGACATCAAATCTCTTGCTGACGGAACTGGTACATTGTCCGTGTTTACGAACGAGAAGGGTGGTATCATTGATGATACCGTCATTACCAAGGTCAATGACTCTGAGGTGTACCTGGTTGTCAATGCTGGTTGCAGAGAGAAGGATTTGGCTCACTTGAACAAACACTTGAAGGATTTCACAGGAGATGTGACGATGGAAGTTCACGATGATAGATCGTTACTTGCTCTTCAAGGGCCAGAAGCTCCTCTTGTCTTGCAGCAACATGTCAAGGAAGACCTTTCCAAGCTGTACTTTGGTATGTTTACAAAGATTGATATTGCAGGATCTCCATGCTTTGTGACTCGTACTGGATATACCGGAGAAGATGGATTCGAGCTATCCATTCCAAATGCCGATGCAGTCAGTATTGCCAAGGCCTTGACGAGTGATTCTCGTGTCAGGCTTGCAGGTCTTGGACCAAGAGATTCTCTCCGCTTGGAAGCAGGACTTTGCCTCTATGGAAACGATTTAAACGAAGATATTACCCCAGTCGAGGCTGGATTGACATGGACAATTGCCAAATCCCGCAGAGATGCATGCGATTTCCTTGGAGGAGATGTGATCAAGCAGCAGCTTGCTGATGGTGTCAAGCAGCGCAGGGTTGGATTTGTATGCAAGGGGGCCCCTGCAAGACAACATGCCGATGTCACCACACCAGAGGGTGAGAAAGTTGGAGAAATTACATCTGGAGCCTTCTCTCCTTGCTTGAAGAAGAACATTGCCATGGGATATGTTGACAAGCCATATGCCAAGGCAGGAACAGAACTCAAGGTGGTGGTACGAGGAAAAGCATCCGATGCCGTCGTGACAAAAATGCCATTTGTCCCAGTTCACTATCACAAACCATAATCTAGTATTCATAGTAATAATCAACATCTTCGTATCACTTTGTCTTGTTTGTCTTTCCCAGAAACCTGCCACAGAGGTACCCAGTAGCCAATGATGCAGTCACACTGAGAGCCCAGTAGGACACAATATTCATTTTCATTTCCTGTATACTATCATTAATCGGCTTTTGCAACCCTTCTACGAATGGAGTCATAACAGGAGCAATCAGAGGATCCACAAGTTGCAAAATCTCCTTGGATGATTCATTTTCAAACAATGAAAGACCAGCTGATTCATACGCCTGCTCATAGGTAGTCGTCGACTTCATCCCCTGTGTAAGTGCAGAAAGTATAGAAGAACCTATCTCTTCCCCTCGAGCTCGAAGAATTGGCTCGACTTGCTTCACTTGCGCTCTGTAATCATTCAGAAAACTCCTCTGCAACTTTCTCTCCAACAACAAAAGACCCCTTTCCTTTTCCCGAAAAGGACCTTGCAGTGGTTCAGGTACGATGGAACGTAATGAATTGAATATACGTGTGGTTACACTAGGGGGTAATGTAGTACCCTTTTTCCTCGACGGTTCGTCCTCGTCATTCATCGTCGTCCTGAATGCTTTTGATCAGTCCTTGGTGGTGACAATGTACGGTTTGACATTCAATGCTACATTACAGTATTACTGTACATTTAATAACTACTATACTTCATCTTCATGTAAAAGTAAATTGGGAATGCCATTTGATATTGCAAACCGTCTTCCAGTCTCTGGACAGACCAGGGCACCCTCCTCTACATACACTTCCAACAACGCATGGTGAAACTTTTGAAGAAACACATCATCCTCAAGCATCTCTTCACGAACCTCATCTGGAAGACATATCTCTGGAGCAATAGTATCCGTGGCTTCCTTGAGTGCATGCCATTGAATTCTAGGAAACATGTGTCTGAGAAAATCTGGGTCAAAGTCCACGTCTCGTGTCTCCACTGTATCTGCCTCTATTTTGAAAGGGTATCCATTCTTCACATTTTTAATGTGACATCGTAAAAAATTATGTGTCAATAGCTTCATTGTTGTTTGTTTAAATGAGTACGAGGGACTATGCTTGTTGCTTGTTTTTTGGTACAATTTTCAAATGGAATTCCGCATGCACGGAAAGGTACAACTGATTCGTAGGATTCGTAGATACTACTACTACTACTATAACTACCATATATATATTACTTTGTATTTTATGTATTACTTATACAAGTGAGCGAGTGAGTCGTTGAGTGGACTCTCATCATCAGGGGGTTTCTACCATATGGTAGAAGCTCATGCATGAGCTGATCAGCTCATGAACTGGCCCTATATAGGGTGGGTGATACAGGAGTACATAGATCCTGACATCTCGTGCTACTACTAGTATTCTACTACTGAGTAGTAGTAAATAGGATCAGTCTAGACTGAGATCAGGCCCATCATAGATGTGGCATCATAGATGTGGCATCCAATAATCCATCCATCTAGATAAGGCCAACGTTTGGGATACTACATACAGACACTGGTCTATTATTATGGGTTTATTATTCTTTCTCTCTATATATTGAATCAATATAATTCATAAACAACATAGTACTAGTACAATGCAAGCGTGCTGTGTGAGATCTATCAGTGGTTGTGGTGGGAACCACGGAGTTGCTGCAGGTCTATCAAGAAAGACTGTGGGCGTTTCACTCAAGACTGTTCCTAGGACATTGACCATTACAAATGCACAAAAGACAAAGGAAGGAAAGAAACAAGAAGTCTTCCTCGGTGTCAAGGGAAATGCACAGCTCTTGGGGATGAAGGGTGCTGACGAGGAAACAGACGTGTTGAAGATTAGAATTCAGTTGATGAAGCCAGTTACATGGATTCCTCTGATCTGGGGTGTCTTGTGTGGTGCTGCAGCATCTGGAAATTTCGAATGGACGCCAAGGGACGTGGGTTTGTCTGCATTGTGCATGGTCATGTCTGGGCCTCTTTTGACAGGATTTACACAGACTATCAATGACTGGTATGACAAGGAAATTGATGCTATCAACGAGCCATATCGTCCTATTCCATCGGGTAAAATCTCCGAGGGAGAAGTTGTTGGACAGATTCTGGCACTCTTGGCTGGAGGATTGGGTGTTGCATACCTCCTTGACACACTGGTGGGTCACGAGACTCCAACGCTCTTCTGGCTGGCACTGCTCGGATCTGGAATCTCTTATATTTACTCTGCTCCTCCATTGAAATTGAAACAAAGCGGATGGATCGGAAACTATGCCCTGGGATCATCCTACATCACCTTGCCATGGCTGGCAGGACAAGCCTTGTTTGGTACAGTGACTCTGGATGTCGTGGTCCTTACCATGTTGTACTCTATAGCCGGTCTAGGAATTGCCATTGTGAATGACTTTAAATCTATCGAGGGTGACCGTGAGATGGGTTTGATGTCTCTTCCAGTTGCTTTTGGAGTGGACACTGCCAAGTGGATTTGTGTCACCTCTATTGATGTGACCCAGCTTGGAATTGCTGCGTACTTGGCATTTGGATTGGATGAACCAATCTATGCCGCCGTCCTGACTGCACTCATCATTCCACAGATTATCGCACAGGTGAAATATTTCATTCCAGATCCAGTTGCCAATGATGTCAAATACCAGGCATCAGCACAGCCTTTCTTGGTCTTTGGATTGCTGACGACTGGATTAGCCATTGGACATCATGCTTCCAACGCCGCTATGTAGAAGTAGTAGTACAGTAATGACACGAATTTTATAAACTTTGTAAGAGTCTTCATATATATGAACAACACATAAATGTTGTAGTGGTATGGAGGCAGCCTAGTCTCACGTTCAAAATGTACATGTTTCAACAGAAGAATGCAATTCATTGATAAATTATAATAATAATACTGAAAGTAATGATTCCTTTGGCGGTGGATAAGAGTCTTCCAACAACACATGGGGACTCCACCCCTGGATTCTTTGCAAGGTGGGTGGATGGAAGAGGGTTTTGCTACGACTTGCTTTGGTCCTAGGATCTGTGTGGTGTTTACTCATCATATAATAGATACACGCAGTGACAAATACTGAAACTCTCATCATTTCTTTGCAGATTGTTCGGGCGGAATTCGAATGACCAGAATTTCTCACGTCTTCCAACGAATGATTTGGACCTTTCGCCTGGAGAAGAACATCATCATGAGTTTCATCGATGGTGTCCTGAAGAGGAGGCAGGGCTGATGTCTCGGCTCTTCTTTGCTTGGGTTGGTGGTCTGCTGAAGCTTGGTCAAGAAAAGGCTCTGGAGCAACATGACCTCTGGGACACGGCTTCTCGGGATAATGTCGCTGAAAACTCGACATCATTCCAACATTACATAGAATCAACAACTGATAGCGTGCATGCGCCAGAGGGGAGGGTGGGAAAGGCAATGTGGAAAGCACATAAGAAGAGGTTTCTGCTCGCAGGTGGCATCAAGTTTGTGCATGATTGCATCATGTTTTTAGGTCCTTTTATTCTAGAGATTTTACTGAAACATATTCAGGGTGGTGGATCCTCTTGGATTGGTATTTTGTTAGGATTAGCATTGACTGTGGCTAATATTGTACAGACTGTGGCGATAAACATGTACTTTCACATTCTGTTTAGGATTTGCCTGCATTTGAAAACGGGGTTGATTGATTCGCTCTATCAGAAAAGTCTGAGACTTAGTGCAGGGAATAAATCTGATATGGGTGTTGGAAAAATAGCAAATCTTCAGTCGAACGACGCGGCGAAACTCTGGAGATTGCCACAATACCTTCATATGATTTGGTCAGGGCCTTTCCAAATTCTTACTGTGATGGGGCTGTTGATTCGGGTAATTCATTTCTGGCCAGCATTTGTCGGTTTAGCAGTGACTATTACCATCATACCACTGTCAACCCTTGTTGCGCGGTCATTGGCTCGATTAAGGAAGAGAATAGTCAAGTTGACTGATGCAAGGGTGAAACTTTCGAGTGAGGTAATTACAGGGATAAAGGCAATAAAATTGTATGCATGGGAGGATGCTTACGAGGAAAGAATAATAGACTTGAGGACAAAAGAGCTCCAAGCGATTCGTATGGCTTCCCTAGTGGGGCTGTGGAATAATATATTGTGGTTGGGTGGTCCAATAGTGATTAGCATGGCTGCCTTCTTCACCTACACTGCAATGGGATATGAACTGACTGCTTCGATTGCCTTCCCCGCTCTATCGCTATTTAATCTGTTGAGATTCCCAGTGATGATGTTTCCCACACAGTTGATGAATATTGTGAACGCAAAAGTTGCTCTCGATAGGATTCAGGATTTTATGGAAATGGATGAAATGCACCAAGATGTCCAGAGACCAGTCGAGTCACCGGCGATTGTGATAAAAAATGGATCGTTCGCTTGGGCTATGGGACAAGAAACCTTGCTACAAGAAGTCAACTTCACTGCAATTCAAGGAAATCTGGTGATTGTTGTCGGGGAGGTGGGTGCGGGCAAAACTAGCTTGTTGTCTGCTATTCTTGGAGAGATGGTGGTTCGATCCGGACAGGTACGTGTCTGTGGATCGATTTCGTATACACAACAAGATCCATGGATTCAGAACCTTTCTTTGAAAGACAACATTCTTTTGGATCAGCCATACGACGAATCAAAGTATAGAAAAGTCATAAAAGCATGTGCTTTAGAGCAAGATTTGTCCATGCTTCCAGCTGGTGATGAAACTGAGATTGGTGAGAAGGGTGTCAATCTTTCTGGAGGCCAGCGTCACAGGGTTGCCCTTGCGAGAGCATGCTATGCCAATGCAGATGTATACCTTTTAGATGATCCATTGTCGGCAGTAGATGCCCATGTCGGAAAGCACTTGTTGAACGATTGCATCCTTGGCCTTCTTAGAAACACCACAAGGATCCTGGTGACCCACCAATTGCAGTATCTTCCAGCAGCAGATCTAGTCATCGTAGTTGATAAGGGTAAAATTATAGAATCTGGAACATATAGCTCTCTCATTGACAAAGGTGTCAATTTTCAGCAATTTCATCTTGACACAGATGATGCATTATCCTCCTCCTCAGATGACGACGAAGAGCAGGAACATCCCGAATCTCCATCATCTTCAAAAGAAGGTGATGCAGTTGTCAAGCTTGTTACCACTGGGGATGATGACAAACTCAAGACCAAGGAATCTGGTATAGACAAGAAAAGTATCACAAAGGCAGAGGAGAGGGCTGTGGGACAAGTTGAGAGAAAGGTATACCTAAAGTATTTCATGGTGTGGGGTCCTCGACTTATGATCCCAACTCTAATACTGAGTCTGGCAGTGGCTGAGAAAGGTTTACAGAGTGCTCAAAATTGGTGGTTATCTGTTTGGTCCAATGCTGTAGAGGTGAAGGATTTGTCACAAGATGATACCTGGTTTTACATGAAAGTATACTTTAGTATTGGGCTCGTATCTTTGGTTATTCAAATCGTCAGGGCAGTTTCCCTGGTTTTGGGATCATTGATTGCTGCTGGCAGTCTTCAAAAGTCCCTGCTGACAACAGTGCTCCGCCTACCAATGTCATTTTTTGACTCACAGCCCACTGGACGACTTTTGAATAGGTTTACAAAGGATGTGGAGGCAGTCGATACGTCATTACAATCTTCCATCTCTTCCTTCCTAAGTTGTTCGGTCAGTGTACTATGGTCGCTTGTTGTTGTGGTTGCTGTGAGCCCGGCCACTGCAGTGGCATTCTTCCCAATAACCTTTGCTTATGCTAAGATACAACGACAATACGTGGCCACATCGAGGGAGCTGAAGCGTCTTGATTCTTTGGCGATGTCACCCATCTTTTCTCATTTCTCAGAGACGTTGCAAGGTCTCGCTGTGGTGAGAGCATTCAGGGCTCAGGATAGTTTCATATCCAAGAACAAGCACCTCATTGACGAATCAAATAGATGCTTCTGGCCTATTCAGGCGGTCAACAGGTGGTTGTCAGTGAGATTAGAGCTCCTTGGGACCTTTGTTGTGTTTTGCTCGGCAATTGTGGTTTCGGGCATTGTGCCCACAACAGCTGGTCTTGCTGGACTTGCCCTCACAAGTGCACTGAATCTTACGGGCCTCATGAGTTGGATGGTGCGGCAAACAACAGAATTAGAGGTGAATATGAACTCTGTCGAGCGTCTGATTGAATATGACGATGAACCAACAGAGGCTCCAGCCATCATACCTGGAAATCGGCCCCTACCACAGTGGCCCACCCAGGGCCAAGTCTCTGTGGAGAACTTGGTCGTTCGATACAGGCCTGAGCTTGATCCAGTTCTTCATGGAATATCATTTCAGGTGAAAGCATCTGAAAAGATTGGCATTGCAGGGAGAACGGGTTGTGGAAAGTCCACCCTGATGATGGCCTTGTACAGAATCGTTGAGCCATCTTCTGGTAGGGTTGTCATTGATTCAATCGATGTGAGCACGATTGGACTTCGAGATCTACGATCGAGGCTTTCTTTAGTACCTCAAGACCCTATAGTATTTAGTGGGACAATACGCAGCAATGTTGATCCATTTAATAGTGTGTCGAATGATGAGGAAATATGGGAGGCATTAAAGCAAGCTGGCCTTGCGACAACAGTACGAGGCATGGATGGTGGTCTGGATGCAACCATCGCTGAAACAGGAAATAATTTAAGCTCAGGACAGCGTCAACTTTTGTGCATGGCCCGTGCCCTCCTCAGATCGAGCAGAATCTTAATTCTTGATGAAGCAACTTCTTCAATTGACACGGCTACTGACAAGATTATCCAATCCACCATATCCAATGCCTTCAAAAATAGTACAGTGCTGACAATAGCACATAGGCTTCACACAATCATAAATAATGACCGCGTTCTAGTCCTAGATGCTGGAAATGTGGTAGAGTATGACACTCCTGAAGCATTATTAGCAAAACCTGATGGTGCCTTCAAGCGTCTTGTAAGTGAGAGCAAGAGGGCTGTCAAAAGAGATGACAGTGCATTCATGCCTTAAATTTTGAAATGTATCAATTATTTTATTACATGCCAGCAACACCGTTAATAATCATTTGATATCCCTCTGGTACTGAATCTCCAGACATTGCAGCAGCGGCAATCGAGTCAATGTCTTCAGGAGTAAATCCAGCCTTTTCTGCCAAGTACAGCATCAGGTGGAAATCTTTTATCCTCTTTGAAAATGGCATTGCCGAGTATTTATTTAAATGTGCCTTTACCTCTGCTGGTCCTTGTGGCAGCAATCTATTTTCTATGGCAAATGAGTTCATGACAACACCTTCATGGTCTTTGATGCCCACCGGTACCAAGAAATAATCTGCATCAACCTCATCTACGTCTTTTCGGGCGACAATTATGGGGGATTTATCCTTGGGGTCTTTTGGATTTGTAACCTTCATAATATTTGTACAATCGGGAGCATCTTTGAACCAACCCTCCTTTTGCAACTGAACACATTGCTTTGAAACTTGAAATGCTTCAAAATGAACCTCGGGCACTTCGTCTGGTCCCTCTGCCGGTAACAGCGCCACCACAGCTGTAATCGCACATTCACCCATTTCGTCTTGAATGGCAGCCATCTGGACAACTTCCTCTGCACTGAACATGAAATCTCTTTCCTTGGTGCTCTGAGAAAACACCCAGCCAACCTTTTTCCATCCCCAAATAGTTGCTATCCTATCTGCTACCTTTTCTTGTGGGGTCCCTCGCTCGAGGCTAAGGCTGTCTTGAGAGCCCTCTTGAGGTGGCTCATAGATTGCATGAATAAACACATTCTTATCATCATCTATATGCCCGTACAAAATCCCACCCCTTTTGATAGAAAATCCAAGTGCAGATTGTATGTATGACTGGAACATATTCGCTGCATACATATCAAATGACGCAGAAGAACAAATAGGGCTTTCTTGACGTTCAATTCTGGTCTGCCGTGCCACCATCTCCTCAATTGTCATATGGGCGCCAAAACTACGCTTTAAAAAATCTGGCAGTTTTGCTCCCTCTACCTGCCTTTCCTCTGTTGTCAGCATTTGTATAATCTGGCCATTGCTGGCAATACCAACTGACTCTAACGTAGCAGTATTATCTGCCATATCTGAGAAAGACTCTGCAGTAGTTGGTGACAGCGGGACGTCAATACGACCACGTACTGAAATAATGAACTCAATAAGTAAGGAAACGTACCAGGACAAAAGCCAACATCATCCCTTGTCGTCAAAAGCTCAGGGTTTTGTGAAAGAGCAAACTCCAGACTACCCCCCAACAAGTTGTCAGCAATAACCTGCTTTAAGTCGCCTACTGTTGCAGATGGCGCTATTTTGACCCTCTCCAATCCATCTCTGAATACAATAGAATCATATATCGAAATCAAACAGGTGGAAGAACGGACACGAACGAAATATCATACCGTGATCGGACTCGAAGAGTTATAATCCTCGTGTTGTCACTCATATTCGATTCTCATGTGAATGAATGAATTAAAAATAAATAAATAAATGCATCATAACACCTTTGGGCGCTGTGGACAAAGTAAATTGTAAAAGGAACCACTAACAAACAAATCTCCACCAGCTGTTGCCTTGTCACCAACTTGTTTCCAAGCTACCCATTTGCCCTTTTGAATTTTGGCGAGGTCATCTGTTCCGGTGTAATGAGGATCAAGGATTAAGAATGCACAATCTCCCGTATCTTCGTTGTAATCAATACCCAAGAGAGTGTAGGCCAACACACCCCCACCAATCATAATGGGGGTTCCTTGAGTATCAAAATGCTGACCAATCTCTCTGGCTACACTAACCATGTTGCTTCCATCTGCTACCGTGATTACTTTACTCTCTATTTTATACAGTGAATCCAAAACATATCCTAACTCTATTGCACCTATCCAGTTTTTGCTTCCAATGAAATTCTTGCCCTTGTCTCCAATAGATACCAGCGTTGCCTGAATCTCTCTGTGTGAAGGAGGTTCCCTACAGCAGTATCCTTGCAAGTTAAACCAAGAGCATATAGTCTGAAGGGATCTGTATGCACATCCCCACCCGGAATCATCCATTTTATCCTGTAAATAGTGGTAATATTCATAATCACCAAAAACCCTCTTCACAGGATTATTTCCTATATTCAAACACGGCAATCCCTCATCAACATTCTTGAGTTGTACTTTATTCTTCACATTCCTTGAAAATGAAGCGAGAGAATTGGCGACTCGCAGGTAGGGCCTCTGGGTTCCCAGACCAAGTGCTACCTGGACAGCCCGTCTCCACACCAGGGCATCATCTTCGTCATCCTCACAGGTATTCTTCACCGGATATACCATGCAAATAGGAAATTCTAGCTCATCTGGCCAGAAAAAGTATGTACTAAAATGATACGAGGGTCCATATCTACCTGATCGAGCAAGGGTCAGCATGCGCTGCACTGCAAACTCAAGCTGCTTTACAATCACAGCCCTTGGCTCACCAACAAAGCATATCGACTCCATGGAAAATGTAGTCCACGTCGTTGGTTTACCAGCATTATCTTTTGAAATGCGCAGCGACGGAGGACAGGGCACTGTTGTATCGGCTGATTGCTTCATGACCCTGTATGTCTGGTTTGCCGTGTCAGGAATGACAGCTACTGCTCCATCCTCTACATCTCTTGCAAATGTTTCTACAATCTCTGGAGAGAAAGATGAGTACGGCAACTGAACAATCGAGGTCCCGCATGGCACCTTTGGTATAGGGTTCTCTGACACAACTGTAGGCACACACTCCTCCCCTCCCTGTTTCTGGAAAGTAACCTCCTCCCCTCGTCTCAAGACACGCAGTGCAAACCCATCAATGGTGCTTCCAACAACCGAGAGTCCTAGAGGAGTCAAAACAGTGTCAAGTATTCCTCGTTGTGTTGTAAACCCAGAATCCAACTCCATGAGATCAATCGATCGCGTTGGAATCACGTCAACTACTGGAACAGCATCCACCACGTGTATCCCATCATTCAAAAATCCCACAAGATGACATTCTGTTGAGCTACGACGTAGTTTTTCTATTGCCTTGTCGAGAACGACGACAGCCATTGTCGTGCGTCGCTTTCTACAAGAAAGAATGAATTCAGTGGAGTGGTATATGAAATTATTCAATAATAATTCAAAAAAATTACACCGAAAACGTCGATTTGATCATGGAAATCTCTTCAGCAGTCATTCCACCAGCCATAAGATAGGAGGTGACGTCTCCATACGTTTCCTGAAAGTAGTCTAGGATGGCTTCCATGACGTATTCTGAAGATGCCATGACAGCATCAGTTGTCAAAGGTTCTGGTAGCGATACAAGTTTGTTGTTTTCTCTTCCCTCTCTCAAGAGAGTGTAACTGATGGAGTAATCCTTTATAATGTCTTCCCGGGGAACATCACAGAGAAGATACACCAACATGACAAATAGGCCAGTCCTATCCTTTCCATGGATACAGTGCACTATCGCTGGGAGATTATCATATTGAAGAAACAATCGGAAACATCTCGCAATTCTCTTTTTACTACCTGTCAGGATAATCTGATACAATTTGATAAAACCAAGAATTGTATCGTCAGCAACAGCATTTGCGACAAAATTTTCCGGGTTCTTTCCTTTGATCTTCATCCACAGCACTCTTGCTTTAATATAAAATGGTAGTTCATAAAAGATCCAGTATTCTACAAAGCTCGGCAAGAGATCTATGTGATACACGTCCAGGGGCTTGACTCCATAAATGTCATCACTGTCGTTGGTGCATCTGATACACTTGGGATATTCGTACAGAGTATATTCATCCACCATCAGCACGGTGTTATTCCTTGCCAATTTCTCCTTCCTTCCAAAAAGGTAACGCCGGAGCCACACCACAATTCTGGTGAGCCATCGATTCAACCGCTGCTGAATATTGTGAGTATGCAACTTGCAGGGGGGAGGTGGTACCCGTAGATCAAAGACAAGGTTGATCATGTGATGATGCAAGTCGCTTGGACTGATAATTTGGGAAGACCGAAATAATAAACCTTTCCTGATACGATTCCCAGACCCATCAGCCACGTCTCTCATGTTGACAGATGAGTTCTGATACCCTTCAGCTTCAGTCTTTGATCGTGCTTTGTCCAAGTCTGCGATAGTACTATATCTTGGTTTCAATGCATTATATTTTTCATGTGGTTTACTTTCTTCAGGATGTCCTGTCCCAAAATCGTCCTCTTCGTTTTGGAATGGAGAAATGGTCTCTCCTGGAGACACGACCGGTTCCGTGTCAACCATGTCTACACACGTCTCGTATCTGTCAACAAAATCTATATAATTAGGATAGTATCATTTTCATTGTTTCGTTGGGTACCGATGGCATCCGTCAAGAATGGTGATGATTTCCCCAATTGGGGTGATTTCCCAAATCAGGGCCCTGACACTACAGTCTGGTTTGTAAGCTTGCCATATGGCAAAGCCAATGCATTGGATCTGACCTCTCGCTCTCTTTTCTCTCCCTGAGATGAATGAATGTGATTGATTTGCAAGGACAATCTACTAGTGGAGAGATGTACGATGAGGCTGACCCTGTATGGAAATTTTCCATGAATTGTAGCATCTTTCTCTTGATATGAACATGACCAGTCAGATCATTCAAACCAGAAGAATATCATCATGTTTTATTATATGTATATTCATCTATTCATGATATTTAGATAGATACCAAAGACGGATCTCTGGCTTGAAGAAGAAACCCGAGGTGTTGGTGACCCATGGAACGGCATGGAGTTGCACACATTGATGACAGAATATTGGATGAATGTGGAGGATCTCATGATAGAATAGGAAATATAGATACTATATCAATAGATGACTGGGAATTTATGGTCTCTCATGGGCCGATAGCAACGGAGTCTGAAAAAGACTTTTTGTTAAACTTGTCAACTCGTTCAGTGAAGTCTCTTCCTGAACAGATATATCCGCAGAATGTTCTACAGATTCGACAAAAGAGTAGTGGTAGAAGATTTGAATTCAATGCAACGGATGCCCTGGTGCAGTGGATGCGGGATGATGATGAGAAGAAAAACCCAGTGATTCAGATTGGTCTGTCAGAACAATGGCAACGAGATCGACAGAATATCCTCGAATCTGTGGAACGAGTGTCGTATGACTGGACGTATACGACATCGTACTCTGGTACATTGGGGGATTGGGCTCCTCAGGCGACACAGAGACAGATGAATATGCGTCTTCTGACGGATAGGAGTGCTCCAATTCTCATGTTTGATTCTCTACCTCTCTATGTGTCAGAGCTCGATGATGTGGGAATATCCGAAGTATCTGTAAAAATTCGTGTGATGCCAAGCTGCTGGTTTGTATTGCTGCGATTTTTCCTTAGAATAGACAAGCAGTTGGTGAAGATACGGGACACGAGGTATTTCTGCGAGTTTTCTGAACACGTGGTTGTACGGGAAATGAGACACCAAGAGTCTCATGATTCCACGACAGTGGCATCGTGTGGGGATGCTGATCAGGCTGCAAGTGTGCTGCAAGCTCTTGCTCCTGTTGGGGTTACCTTGTATAGAATGGAGGAGATGGCCTCATAGCATCTTTACATCTCTCTTTCTGAGCGCCATGGTATACTATCTGACCAAAGATTATATGTAAAATGTAGCTGCTATCAACGAGGAGCTGTGAGATGGTGTATGTGGGAGGTGACCAAAGCGCTGTGAACCTAGTCCATTGAAAATTCAAAAGTGGCACTTTTACAAAGTACACCGCTGGGTTATTCCCGCGCAGGTTCGAACCCTGTCACGATCAACGGGATGTCCTCCCATCAACTTGATCGTGTGACCGAGTGGTTAAGGTGGCGGTCTTAAGGAACATAGCGTATCACATCTCGCAACGATGAGGTCCGGTCTATCCCTTTTGCTTTTGTTTTGTATGAAACAGAATAATATTTACGTTACTACTAATCATAAAAATGTATCGTCAAACACAAGTCCTTGTCTTTCTATTGTCGTGCTTGGTCGTGGCATCCTCTGCAAAATTAGGCAAGAGAGTTGGACTACGACAACTCTCGAAGACCAGAGCTGTTTTCCAAACTGATCATGGGGATATTCATCTTGCATTTTATCCAAATGCTGCTCCTAAAACCGTAGAACTAGTGCTCAACCTGATAGAGGTTGGAGCATACAATACAAACCATTTCTTTAGAGTTGACAAGGGCTTTGTTGCTCAGGTAGCAGATGTCTCAACTGGGCGAACACAGGGACTTAGTAATCTTCAACAGAAATACGCGAGCAAGACAGTCCCCCTGGAGGTCCACCGGACCCTGAAACATGACGCACCAGGAATTCTAAGCTTGGCAAGGAGTGATGATCCACATTCTGGAGGGAGCAGTTTCTCTATTCTTCTTGGGAGTGCTCCCCATTTAGACACGAAATACACCATATTCGGTGAGATAACGAGTGGATATGACGTGCTGGAGTCATTGCAAGAGGTAGAGACGGTCAAAGAAGGGATCTTTGTCATGCCCAAGGAACGTATCAATATCCATTCCACATACCTCTACATTGACGGAGCCCTGGAAATACCCTCTCATGAAGCCTTGGAAATATGTGAGAAAAGGTTGGATACTCTGGTGAAAACGCTTAAGAACATCAGGAATGAACTCCAGATGTCCTCTTCTTCTTCTTTGTCTTCTGAGGTGTCTTCCTTTTGAGACTCTTTTTACTCGTGCTTCTTAGATCCACCTTGGAAGCTACATATGCACCTTGCTGCGGAGCTGTGGAAACCTTGACATGCTTTTCTTTCCCTTGTCCTTGGGAACCCGCATGTTGGTTAGCAATGTGTTGGTTGGCTGGTGGAACAGTTCCAGAGCCATCTCCGAGAACATAGTCCATCAACCCATACCGTTTAGCCATTAAAATACACTTTTTCATTATATTCGTGATTTGTGTGATTGAAAATTGTAACAGTATTCCGTGATTTCACCAGTTGTAGAGTCGAAGGAATCAACCGAACGGATGGAACCAGACAGTCACACCAACGTGTGTAGATCCAACTACATTGTTTTGTATGGTACTGTGGATTTTATTTCAAAATAATAATTCTGAATATTACATTAGCCTGAGAGTCATTCCAATGTATCAAATGTATCTCTCTGCATCGATGCATGCAACTCATCAATGTTGTGTTGAGTTTCATCAAATGATATCAAATTTCATGAAATCTGCAAGTTCTAGAAAGTCACAATTCCCGGGATTTGATACGTGCGATCCAATAAGTTTGCACCTCCTTGGGTGATTCTGAAGAGAAGATTGTATCTCGCGTTTTTCTTAGGTGTTGGGATCCAATTGACGCCATCTTCAAATTCCGGCTCGGATTCCTGGAATATGACGCTAAGGCCACCTTGAGAGCTGACATTTAAATTTGGTGAGCGACTATTCACCGAGTAGACATTGAATGGATTAGGAGTAATGTATCCAGCCTGGTTATACGCCGTTATTGACCACTGCCATGCATCTGGATAATCATCTTGCCCAAAGTCCATCCGATGAGCTCCACTCAATGGCCCAGTGCTTGCATATGTCCTTTCTGCGGGTATTGTGGCGCCCAATCCAACCAAAGCAATATATGCTCGATCCAAGTAGTTTGAGTATTCGCCTGTAGGAGGAGAATATGTCCACCCAGTACCAGCTGGATCACCAACGACTGCCTCATTAAGCACCTTTTTGAAGCATGGAGCAATCTCCTTCATCTCCTCTTGTGTGTCTTTGCCAAACGCATCCAAAGAGAATGTCTCCCCTGGACCAACACCAATACTTTGAAATGAGTTCAAAAGATCTTCATCAGCCAAATGACCCGGTGGACTTTCCACAGAAAGTATATTCACCAAGCTGAAGAAAGATTCAATATTGGCGTTTGCATCTATCAGTTGCGAAAGCATTGGAATTGTGACTGGTTGCAGACCGGTATTATTACCCCCAGGATATGCTTCAATACGCAATTCAGACTGCCACTTTTCAATTTGTTCGATTTGCTCCGTCGAATTGGCAGTGATTTCAAATCGATGCATAATCCAGCAGTATTTGGTTGGGCATTCATACGAGAGAGATGAGGATTCAGGTAATTGAGAAGAGTCATATCCACTGCCATATACATAGATCCTTTCCAAAGCATTTGTTGATTCATCAGATTGTTCTTGATTGGATAAGGAAGGTAATAACTGTTCTGTATACCCATCCAATATCGAAAGAGAATAATAGGTCACATTTGGCACGTTTGGAACTGTGACTTTGAATGCTGTAGCAGGCGACCCGCCAGTATCCACGTATGCGAATGAATAGATAGTATTCAAATCAGGTCTGGGAACTGATCTGTCGGAAGAGGGCCCAGACCTGTTGATAATGGTACCAATGTCCTTGCCAGAACGTTTGTACAACATCAGCATCTGAGAATAGGTCTGAAAGAGTGGCAGGTAGTAGGCATACGCAGCCGCAGCATCCATAGTCTCCTCTGCCAATCCATCGTCTCCAAGTGAAATACTATTATTTTGAACAATATAGTACCGATCACAGGTGGTATCGCGGGGATACTGCTGTCCAAGTACCACGCTCAAGGAAAAGGTGCACGCTATGACGAGGGCAGCAACCTTCATGATCAGTTTTGTAGCAATTTTTGGTGATTTCTCCAATAGAATCAATTGATTATTCTTCTACTTGAGTTTTCAAAGATGAATTAACTTCGGAAAATGAAATTTCTTAACAAAACGGAAATGTGGATAAGGTTTCCCATGATCATGATCATGGGAAATTTCATGAAATTCCTCGGAAGTATCAAACGTTTGTTAACAATTGTAGCACGTCAATGACGTGATCATGCCCCATGCATGAGACCATATGGAGACTCATGGAAACTTCATCTGTATGAAAAATCTAGAAACACGAATAATAATAGCACATGTCGTGTGAAAATACAATCTAATGTTGACACAATATTGTCATTAATGCCACGTGGCATATATATATGCCATAATTATATGATTAGCCATCGATGGGTATATCCTCAAGCACCTTATATAAGGGTGCGACGACGTTTGGTAAAGCGGGGCTGAATTTTGTCAACTAGCATACGTTTTTTCCCAAATGAAGATGTTTGACGGGGAAATATTGAATATGGAAGCCACGTATGACCTAGCAGTTGGACAGTGCTGCAGCTTGAGGTCTCTCTCTCTTTCTCTCTCATATAACACGGGCACGATGGCGCCACCCATTGTATGTACTACAGCGAAAGGGCATATAGATTCGATACGATGCCTTTGTGTCGCATACCATCATATAGTATGTGCTTGGCTCACACTCAAGTGACCATGCCATGGGTCAAACTGGCCAGTTTGAGACACTGAATGATGGCCCACTTCCTTTAGATTTATGTTCTCAACCCATTCATTTCATTCCTATATCTAATTAATATTTATATTTAAAGTACATCTCAACACTTACAGGGCATCCTGAAGGAACGAGAGCCTAGAGTACGAAGAGCACACTTCATTTTGCAATGTCTGCAATCTACCGCGGAGGTAAACTTGGTGACTCATTAGTAGAAGCTTTAGATGTTTTAGTTACAGAAGGAAAGATAGATGGGGATCTCGCACAGAGAGTATTAGAATCGGTACGTGGTTTCATTTCCTTCTCGTCTTCGTCATCACACGGTGGTGGTCTCTCTGGGCTATGTATCAACTTGATACGTTCACTATTTGTAGTATGATGGAACAATGATGGAGACTCTAGAGAAGAAAGCTACTGCAAAGGGGACCCTGAAGGGGAAGCTGGATGTGTATAGGTATATTGACAATATTTGGACTTTTGTGCTGTCTGATGCAACCCTGCGGTCAGCTGCGTACCAGAGTGTGGCGAAGAAAGATGAAGATGAGGAAGCAGTCGAAGGGGAGGTGAAATTGACTGTGGTGGATGCAAAGTTGTTGAAGGTAGCAAGGAACAACTAGAGGCTGTCAGAAAAGGGCTCTGTAAATATGATAGCAATGTAAAGGAATGCTTCTTTATAGATTACATAATTACTACTAGTACCAAGTCCATTTTGGAGACCTACGAGCAAGACAGGAGAAGAGGGTCACTGGGTCATATGAATCCTCTTCAATGTCTGTTAGTGCCTGCGTGTACATTCTCATCATTTTCTTGTAGTGGCCCCTCCTGCGTGTTTCTAGCCAGGTCAAACCCTTGATATGAGGCACATGGACGACATATGCACGAGGCGTGACAACAAACGTAAAGCCTGACTTGTACAAATGCCAGGTGTGAAGTGCTCTATTAATCTTCAACCCTCTAAATCTCTCGTCATACCATGGCAATGTTTCCTTCTTGGCCAAATAGTATGGTTCATACTCTGGATGGATTTCTTTCAACCAATAAGGTCTTGTAGAATTAAACCATTGTGCTAAATCGGTATCCCACTGGGCCTGGGGACTGCGAATGGTCTCAAACTGCTTTATTTTCCCCTTTTCGTACATGACCTGGACTCTTTCCACACCTTCTAAGGATCTATTTGCCCATCTCAATGTGGTGAGTGGATCTTCTTCTGATCCAGTCACGGTAATCACCGGGAGAACGATGATCTGTCTATTTCCTGTGACTCTAGAGAGTGTCTCATACAAGGATATGATGTGAAGGTCATGTGCAAGGTCGTCATTTGGCACAACGTCTACATCTGTCACTAACACGTGTTCAGCATCCGCTAATTGAATTGCTCTATTTCTCAGGGCATTAATTGGATACAGCTGAAAATACACATCTGCAGAGTTGTATTCCTCATATGCCAATAGGATATCCATGGTACATGGCAGCTCTTGGGCCCTGGTGAAAAATGCATCAACCGTTTCCTCTGCACTTGCAAGAGTTTCGTTCACTTTCTTAGTAAAAGGATTTTCAACTGGTTCTTCATCGTATGGGAGTTTCACGTATACTGCTGCTGCAACCCTGCTCGTCCAATGTTCACACTGGTATTCCAGCTTCGAGAGCATATCTAAGGACAGGTGCGTCACAAGTGACACATCAGAATACCGTCTCATTTTTTTACTCTTCCAAATTTGCCGTACTTTTAAATTTGGAATGGTCGGAGGATACTGACTCCTACAAACACCATGAAAAGGGTGGGTGATGTTTCCAGGAAGGGGGTCTTCATGGACATTTTCCTCCTCCTCTTCCGCAGGCTCGGGATTATTCTCTCTCTCCGCTATCAGTGCTGCCAATATCTCCTGTGGATCTTCATTTTCTAATCTATCTGTCACGCTTCCTGTCAATGTTGCATGACCTCCAAAAAGCCCCGGCAATTTGACAAAGTCACCAAGGACACTGCTCTCCTGCTGCTCATCTTCCATCGACCCATTGGCTGCGTTGGGGCTGGCTAAGAGCAAATAAATCTACAAATACAATCAAACCAAGTTGATATATGTATATGAAATGGCCAATGTGAGTCCGACGACGTACCACGACGGTGCCAAGCGCAGAGAAGAAGAGAAGAGTCGCCCGCCCACGAGGACCCAGCTTTTTACTCTTGCCATCCCTGTATACTTTTAAAGATTGCATTATTATCTGTTGAATACGACTTCTTTGAAGAAACGAAAGAATATCAAGGGAAACGCAATTGAGGGATCTGCTCTCAACGACCAATCGTTCGTTCAATCCGTCATTGTTTGAAGGATTAATCTCCAAGATTCATTCTTTTCTATATTAATTAAAGTGATTAATGCCATTATTTCATCTACGCGTTGCATACATGTAAAGACCATTGCTCGTGTGAATGGTGGCTCCGGTGGTCATTCCAATTTCATGATCCTTCTTCAATTCGAATGAGAAATGTTTCAATACAATTGCCAAGGCAACGACTGCCTCCATAAGAGCAAATTGATCCCCGACACATTTGCGTGGACCTCCACTGAATGGAATGTATTTGTAATTGGTGTTCTGCTCATTTGGAATGGGGTCATCAAGATTGAATCTCTCTGGTCTGAACTCCTCGGCATCATCCCACACATCAGGTGAGTGATGGATGTTGTACACGCTTATCATCACATCTTGTCCTGCTGGAACCGTGTAGCCACCTGGGAGAGAATCCTTGACAAGGGCTCTACGCAATAGCACTGGAGGATGTGGGTAGAGCCTCATGCTTTCGTTGATACATCTCATGGTGTACTTGAGTTCCTGGTACTTGGCAAAGGTCATCGGGGTCTTATCATCTCCCAAAACTCGATCAATCTCTTCCTGGGCTTTTTTCATAGTCTCTGGATTGGTCACCAATAAGTACAAGGTCCATGTCAGGACAGAGCCTGTGGTCTCATGACCAGCCACAAGCATGGACAGCAAATCATCCCTGAGCTGGACAGAGGACACCTCCTCTCGAGACGCGATTAAGAATCGCAATACTGAAGGATCACTATCGTTGATATAATTTTCTTGGTCAAATGCTGCAGCTTCTTCCTCAGCTTCCACCATTGCCTTGCATTTTGCTATCAATTCCTCTGTTGTCTGGCGAATGAGCTCTACAGCTTCTAATGCTTTCTTTTGTCTGGGGATGAAATTGGCCAAGAACGGTATCTTCCATATTGGCAAGACATCCGTAGCTCTCTGTTCTGTCTCCTTCAGACTCGTGTAGACGGCTTGGATGAGAGGAGAGTTGGTGGTCAGGGAGTTGAAGTCATAGTTGAAGACAGCCTTTCCAATCACATCCAGTGTGAGCTGTGAGAAACATGCCTCCATATCAATCGCTTTTTGTGGATTTGAAGCCAATTGTTTGTCCATTTCTTCAACAAGCTGGCGAGAACAGGCGTCAAATACCCTCTCGATCATCACCTCGAGGTATCCACGATGAAGAGATGGTCCAACAGCTCTCCTACGGATCCTCCAGGCTTCCCCACCATTGATAGCAAATCCTTGACCGAATAGGAACTCTGACACCTCTGCTACCAGTCCCTTGACATAAATAGGTCTCTGTGGGTTATCAGAACCTCGAAGAACATGTTTTGCAGCGTCAGGATCGGAAATTACCAGAAATGAAGAGACTGGTCCAGTGGGCAAAAGGTACACAGGACCAGTCTCCACCATCCACTTGTACAGAGCTTTAAACAACGCCCCACCCAGCAAATCTTGGATATCATCCGGCTTGGCATCTGCAACAGGAACATCAGACTTTCCTCCCCATAAGCGACCGAGCTGTGTCAACCACCCAGGGCTCGTGAAACTCGCTCCAGCCCCTTCAGAGTCGATAAGTTTACCAGTATCAATTGGCTGATCCAGGTTAATTACCTCCTCCTCACTCTCCTGAAGTGCTCTACATTTGAATATTGTAGAATGTGGCATCACATGTCCCCGTGGTACCACACGACAACCGTGTGGTCTCGACATGCCGGCATGTGACACGTAACTTGAACTTTTCATCGTGAATTTCACAATGCCTGTAGTTACTACGTGGCTACTGCCTGTGTAATGTAATAAAATGGAATATGTTTGTCAAAAATCACGCAAGCCATCGTATCTTGTTCAAAATTTTTCAAGGACTGAAGATCAGTCATCATGAGATTGATGAGGTTGTAAAACTTGCCAGGGTATTTCAACCAATAATAAACTGAAACTACAGTATATACAACAGATTCATTCATTAATATCGACTCTACGATCGAATATCTATACCATCACATTCTTTTACACATTGTCAGTCAGGTCTTTGAGTTGGAATTCCATCTCTTGTCGTTGAGCTCACGATGTCCATTCGGCGACATTCAATCACATCTACATAATATATCATATAGTAATATATGATTTGTCAAGATGGCGACGATGCTGTTCAAGGTCTTCACCTTGACCCTGAAAACTGTCTCCAAGCCACTTGCCTCTAGGTTTGAAGGATACGTGATGGGTCACCCCGTGTTGAGAGATAAAGTAGTTCGTACAGCACAATGGCTTCATTCTCTTGAAGTATCCATCAACAGAGGGGCAGAAGGGAAGACTGGCAAGGTATTTGTGGGGGATATGTCTGAAGAACGTGCTTTGCAAATGGCAAGCAAGGTAGCAAGTGAAGGGTTTGTGTATGGTACAGCTCTCATTCTTCTCGTCCTAGAAATGTATCGAAAAGACAAGGAAGATAAGGAGAAAAAGATGAAACAGGAAGACGAAAAACGGCGTCGTCATGGCACAGAAGCACGACTAGAGAAGGAGTTGATAGAGGTTCGAGAGGTCTTGGCAAAGATGGAGGAACGGTTGGATGCCCATGATGCGCTGCACCATCAACGGTCCTGGTGGCATGGACGTTTGATATCACAGAAAGGTTCTTGAAGAAGGAGGTAAGGAGTAGGCTATCCGAGTGAAAGAAAGAAAGAAAGAAAGAAAGAAAGAAAGAAAGA
>PJEL010000654.1_pt1 | contig 40406 bp, 27 predicted proteins | sample 1853271 | NCBI WGS metagenome assembly PJEL01 (sample SAMN08108733, study PRJNA415343) | Invertebrate metagenome, whole genome shotgun sequencing project. | host: Globobulimina | place: Sweden: Gullmar Fjord | collected 2015-08
TCACTCAGTGTTTTATTCACTCACCCTGCATCAGAGAACCTTGTGTGTTGAACAACTCAGTCGAATGGATTTCAAAACCGTGAAGCAATTGGTCGATGGGTTCCAACCCACCAACCCAAAGCAACCGGAAGGTACGTCCATTACCTTGGATGTTCAAATCGAAGTTAAAAATCCTATGCATCTCTGGGAAACAAACCCCGATGCTAATGTGTTCATGTTGAAACTTTGCTCCGTGTTTACCGATGTCGTAACCCTCAAACTCCAGGCCCTGGAAGCCCAGTTTGGGGTATCCGACTCGGTCATATGCAAAAGGTTGCCACAGCCAATCATGAAAGAAATGCACCAATCTGGAAAGAAAAAGTACCATTCCGCGGTGTTGGTGTTCTCCCTGCACACCTGGGAGAAATTCCTCCCAATGTGGGATGTTCTTCTTCCTGAGGATGTACTAGTCTTGGACCACCCACTATGGCCAATGCACGAGCTGACTACAGCTGAAATTGTATGGTTGGATCGTGTTCGAACCCACAAGTATTTGGTCCAAGTGGTTTCAGAGACTAACGAGACTCTGACATTACTGGAAATGGCAGACATCCTTTCTCAAGAGGAGTTCAATGTCAAGTCACTTACTCACGAGACAATTGATATGCCAAATTCTACCATATTGGGTGTTAATTTTACTGCCCAAATTGAAACAAAGGAATTCCAGAAGACGTATGAAAGGCAAATCATGTATGAAGACAAGGCTATCAAGCTGAGATTGTCTTGGAAGCCACTCTCCAGGGTATCCCCCAACAGTTTGGATGCTGTTCCTTCCGGTCACCCAGAGGCAGGCCCTTGCACTCCCAAGAACCATCTGGGAGTTGTTCAGCTAGCAGCATATTCATGTATTTATGTATAATATATAGGCCTATACCTAGGTACATGTACACCTCATGAGGTTCTGATTAGAAATTGTATACTACTGTACTGTAGAATATATATGAGACATGAAATAAAAAAATCATCAAACTATCATCATCATCATCATGTTGCGATATGTTGTATCAAAACGATTGGCACCCTTGGGTGCCTATCTGACGACAGTGTCTTGCTCCATGTCAACAGCATCATCCACAACCGAGGACATGAATCCTGACGATTGGGTACCACTGACTCTCACATCTAGAAAAGAATTAACTGGTGGAGATAGACCAACATATCTATTCAGTTTCTCTCTTGCCCCATCACAACCATCGATTCCCGTCAGTAGCTGTCTGGTGGTCAGGGCACCTGTGGGCGACATCAAGGAGGATGGCACCCGTGCCATGGTGGTGAGGCCGTATACACCTGTATCTCATCCAGATTCAAAGCAGTTGGATCTGGCCATCAAGATATACGAGGATGGGAAGATTGGGCAGTACCTGGCAAAGCATGTACAGGTTGGAGATGTGTTGGAGTTCAAGGGTCCGATTGTCAAGTATGATGTGGACGAGGCCAGGAAAAGGACTCGTGGGATTGGTATGATTGCAGGAGGTACTGGGATCACTCCCATGTTGCAAATGGCTGAAGAGTTGCTGAGGACTGGGTACACACGTCCAATCACCCTTGTCTACTGTAACCAGACACCAGGTGACATTATGCTCAAGTCAAGGCTGGATGCCCTGCAGCAGGCACATGGAAACTTCTCAGTGTATTACATGGTTGATACTGTACCTGAAGGAACATCGTGGAATGGTGGTACTGGGTATGTGACAAAGGATGTGATTTCCACGTGGATGCCTTCTCCAGGGGGATTGGAGAATGATGCCCTGGTGTTGGTGTGTGGACCACCGCCCATGATGGCGGCAGTGTCTGGAAGCAAGGTGTCTCCCAAGGATCAGGGTCCACTGCAAGGTATCCTCAAGGACATGGGATATACTGAATGTAATGTATACAAGTTTTAATACTAGTATTTAAAGTTTCTTTTCGTTAGTATTATACTACTACCGGGATAGGATGAAGAGGTTTCCTTTATTCCCCCTGGAAATCCTCAAGTCATCATCCAGGTATGTCACAGTCAGCTCTCCCCTGGCAGACTCTGGGGCTTTGATTGGTATAATACTCGCAATGTAAAATGTCTTGAATACAACAACCACTTTGGATGCATTCACTGGCTTCAGAACAGCTTCAACTGCAGAGAAAAAAGGCCACGTCTCCTGATTCCGTGCCTCGAGCTTTTCAGCCCTGATGGTCTGATATATGGTCCCATTCGGTCTCAGGAATGCTGGCCTGGACGTACCAAGAATAGAATCCGACGTCGTATACTCTAGTTTCCACCGAGCACTCAGTTCTGGACCAAGAACATTCTTTGTCGGATTCATCTTCTCCAACCGTGTCGCCAGGATATCAATCCTTGTCTTGTCTTGTTCTGAGGCCTTGACTCCCCGTCCAAGGCCTTGTAGACTCGACAGCAACTCTTCCTTTGCAACCATCCTCTTTTGCTTTTGCTTCCCAGATGATGAGAAATTCATACCAAATACCATTCTAGTAGTAGTCGTAGTAGTACGTGGAAGAGTAGTAGAGTAGGATGTTGCACGACGACATGTACATGTACCACATGTGATGGATGATGACATGTGTGGCAACAATTGAATGTTGGTATACGATGATATAGAATACTGCTACAACCTATATGTCATATATGTTTTATTATGTATTTTTAGTATATCTATCTTGTATCTCATGATGATGATGATATGGCATGATGATATATCATTTTCTACAAACAAACAGTGGAAAGGAAATCATCATCATGGCATACACACTGCTCGTATGTATATGTATTATTTTATTTAATAATAATAGACATACATCTGTTGCTTATAGTAATAGTCATCGTAGTAGTCGTGTGTTTGTTGGTTCTTCTGATTCTTCTTCTTCTGCTGTTGAGATCACATCATTACAAGACAACCTCTGTTGTCTTGTCGTATCATCATAGAATGGATCAACAGAAACTTCAACATGTATTAGCACAGACACTTGCACCTGATCCGGTACGTGGTGTTGTCGTCTTTGATTTGTAATAATTCATTCATCATGTCATGATGTCATTCACACATCCATGTATGTATATACTATTACTACCACCATTCTATAACTACTACTCTAATGCTGTAGAATCAGATCAAGAGTGCTGAAGCGGCGTTGAAATCGTTTTCACGTCAGGCTGGATATGGTGTGGCACTGTTGCAGTTGATATCGGTGGATGGGGTTCCTCTGGAGATTCGTCAGCAAGGGGCGGTTCAGTTTAAGAACTTTGTAAAGTATAGCTGGATGCCTGGGGAGGTGGAGGAGGAGGAGGGGGTGGGTGGTGTTGTGCAGGATGGGGAGAAGGAACAGATTCGGCAGCATATTGTGGATCTGATGCTGCGTGCTCCTGGTAAGGTGAGGTCTCAGATCAGCGAGGCTCTGACGATTATTAGTGATTACGATTTTCCGGATAGATGGCCTTCTCTGCTGCCGACAATGCTGGAGAAACTGAATAGCTCTGACCTTGAACAGCTGAATGGTGTCCTGAGCAGCATAGACTCTATATGTAGACGGTACCGTGGAAAGGTGATTGATGATATTGCAAAGGATCTCGAATACTCTCAGGTTCTTATCAAGCCGCTGCTTGCTGTGGCAAAGATGCTGGCGTCTTGCTTGGCTGGTGGGGAACAGGGCAGTGTGGTGGCTCTTGATGATGCACGTCTGGTTCTTCATGTGTTCTACTCGTTGAATTCTCCCGGTTTGACTGCTGAATTCGAAGATAATCTCCAGGAATGGATGGATGTGATTCATATCGTATTGACCTTGCCGCAGGTTAAGGCAAGTACAGATCCTGATGAGGAATCTCCTGTGGATGCATGCAAGGCGGTTGCATGTGAATGTCTGTCACTGTTTATGGAGGGTAATGAGGAAGAGTTTGCGCCATTCCTTGAGACGTTTGTGGGGGATGTATGGAAGCAACTTGTTGATGTGGGACGGGGTCTTGGCCAAGATTTCCTGGCCATGTCAGCGATTACATTTTTGACAACTGTTGCTCGGAGTGTACACTATACTCTCTTTGCTGGAGAGGATATATTAAAACAAGTGTGTCAAGGGGTTGTCATCCCTAATATCCAGCTTCGAGACGGAGATATAGAGCTGTTTGAGATGAACTGGGTGGAATACGTGAGGAGGGATACGGAAGGGTCTGACTCTGATACACGGAGACGTGCAGCTTCTGAACTTGTCAAGGCTCTTGTCGAAAAGTTTCCAAGTCAGACAACGCAACTCTTTAGTGGGTATGTATCTGCTCTGTTGTCAGAAGCACATGCAGATCCTGTGAATGCATGGAAATCGAAAGATGCGGCGATATATCTGGTGACAGCCCTGGCTGCCAAGACTAGGACACATTCTGCTGGTGCAACAACGACAAACGAGCTGGTGAATTTGCATGAATTTTACAACAAGTATATCGCTCCAGAACTCGAGGATTCAAACATAGAAGAACGTGCAATCATCAAGGCTGATTCTTTGAGATTTGTGACTGTGTTTAGATCTCAGTTGACCAAAGAGGTACTCTTGGGGGTTTTGCCCAAATCTATACATCTCTTGTCATGCTCTCACAATGTGGTTCACTCGTATGCTGCCACGTTTATCGAAAGGATACTGGTGATGAAAACTGATGGACATCCCGTGTTTTCTACTTCTGATCTTGGTCCGTATCTACAACAGATTTTAGAAAAATTGTTTGCAGCATTGAAAATGACAGACTCTTGGGAGAATGAATACGTCATGAGGGCAATCATGAGGTTGGTGGCATTTGTGGGGGCGGCAGTTGGGCCCATCACAACAGCTGCTCTTTCAGAATTATCAAATACGTTGGGATTGGTTGCAAGAAATCCAACACAGCCTGGATTTAATCATTACCTGTTCGAGTCCATTGCAGCATTGGTGAAATTTGGATGTGATGGACACGAGGCATCGTGTTGTTCTGTCGAGGCTGTCATTTTCCCTCCATTCCAGATTATCCTGCAAGAAGACGTACAGGAATTCCATCCATACGTATTTCAGATTTTCTCTCAGATGATGGAAAAGAGACTAGATGCATCCTCATCCATACCTGATTCCTACATGCAGCTGTTGCAGCCTTTGCTGGCCCCACACTTTTGGGAGAGGCATGGGAATATCCCAGCCTTGGGTCGGCTGCTTCGAGCATTCATTGTGGCATCTCCAAAACAGATTGAGCCTCACTTGCAAGGCATTTTAGGGGTGTTCCAGAAACTGGTGGCACTGAAGAGTCAGGATCACGAGGGCATGTCCATTTTAGATTCTCTCATAGCTGCAATGGATCCTTCCGTCATGACCCAGTATATGAGTGCTATTTGGAGCATTATATACTCAAGGCTCCAAACTGCAAAGACGACAAAATTCTGCAAGAGCTTTATGTCGACTGGTGCACTCCTAGCTGCCCTGAGGGGTGGTGACGCTGCCGGTCAATCCATGGATTCTGTTCAACCAGGAATTCTCCTCATGGTGGTTCAAAACGTGTGGTCGCCCGCATTGGCGGCTCCTGGTGTCCTCTTGAGTGAAAAGAGTGCTCTTGTAGGATCTGCAGCGTTATTGACCCAGGCTACTGCTCTGCAAGGGCCTGGTGGAGATGCAGCAGCTGCTTCTCTGTTGTATGCTATAGCAGCCAGAATGACTGGAGGTCCTTCTTCCTCGAATGTGACATTGGACGATGCAGTACCCAATGATGAAGAGTTTTCTGGATATTCTGCGGCGTATGCAAAGCTATTTTACGCAAGTACGCGTGAGAAAGACTGGCTTCCGTCCATTGCTGACGCCAAGACAGACGTGGCACAGCGTTTGACGCAGTACAACGCCTCACATAATGGCAGGCTTTTGCAACTGGCAGGCACCCTCGAGAAGGAGCACCAAGAGACAGTCCAACAGCTATTCCAGCAGATTGTTCTTCATTGATAGCGAGGTTCTGTCATGTTACATCAATTCATCCTATTTAAATATACTCAACTCATTGTACGTCAGAAATAATGTCCTGGCATCGCTGGACTAGTTGGGAGAAATCCCTATGAGCCACCAGCACGGGAATCACAATATCTTTGAGCAGGGTTCTCTCAAATTCTATACTCCCCGTCATCTTTCCTAGTATCAAATCGTCCGAGAGCTCTTTGAGCCGGGCCTCATCTCTGCTATCAACTAAAAGCTGGGCATATGACATTAAGAAGTTTTTAAATTCTTCGGTAGACTTGAGAGATGCAGCTGCTACCAAATTACCTTCTATATGACTCCTTGACACATGATAGCGTGCAACATTCGTTGCGTTTGTCCGACCTAGCAGTAAAGCTGACTGCGCTGTGCAATCTTTTCTGGCCCGGCTCTGGATGTTGTTGACCTCGCCTTGTCCAGAAAGATTTGCGAGAGGGTAAAAGTTGGACAAGCAGGTAGATGCATCCATTATTTTTGTCCACGATTTCAAGCCAGAATGCCAGACGTATGCGCATGAATCAGATGTCGCCACCATTGGTGATCCAGTGGATGACAATGATACATCAATGACTGTCCTTTTTCCTTCCAGTATTGATGCAAGGTTTGTCTCAGACATCTCTTTCATCTCTACAGCATCATATACTCGCATAATACCAGATGTACTCACTGCGAGGAATACACGAGGATTTGAGGATGCTAATGCAAAGTTGGAGATGCCTGATCCAATACATATTGGGGCACATTTCCTCCTGCCATTGTGAGAGTAGAGAATAATGTGACCATCAGATGTTGCCACTGCACAAAAATCCTTGGATCCTATTGCTGCTACGACACTCCCTCTAACAATATCACACCAATCAATCTCAGGGCCTGACACTTTGACCTGGGCAAACGAATATTGCGACACCTTGTAGGACTCATTTGTGACATGTAGAATGACTCTATTCTTTCCCATGGCCTCAATGCCTTGTGCAAAATCTCTAGAAAACATGCTATTTGCTTCAGCAATTGTCTGTTCTTTCTGCCATGATGCTGTTAAAGATTTCAATTCTGGCAAACAAGGTAGATGCGTGGTAGTGTTGAGAACGCTCACTTCAGAATGATTCACACCAGCTACACGAGTGTCTTTGGAAGGAGATGCATTGTTGGCCTCTTCAGGTGTTCTCCTCTTCTTTGGCGGTGGCATCGTTGTCTGTGCAGGAGCCTTCTCTGGACCTAGAGGACTCGAAGGACCGAAACCTGTCTGCGTAACACCATCAGAACTGCTTATTCTCGCATCCAATGCTTGGATGGCTGACCGGACTGGAGGGGCTGCTTTATCTTCAAGGGCCAACTGATCTGCACTTTCGATGAGAGCCCGTTTTGTCTGCCTTCCTTGTGCAGATCCATACAAAGATTTCATTACCGAGTCCATTTCCTCCTTGGTCGCAACAGGACCAAGCTCCTTCTCCTCAAATTGAAATGTTGCGACAGACTTGTCTGCAGAGCATGCCAGCAGAGTCCTGCCATCCGGGGTCCACGATACATCCAGGACCTGGGCGTCAAAGAATCGTTTTCCAACAAAGTATGCACGCTCAGCAGAAGCAGCCCAAACACTCACTTTTCCATCTTGTGCTCCTAGAGCAAATATGGGAGTCAGACTCTCTGAGGGAGCACCACCACCCAAGGGTGGGACATGGTACAGCCGAGGAGAAAAGCATGGCGACACAACGACACCTCGATGCCCACATATTAACAGATAATCATCCTTTTTATCCCATTTTTCTCTAGATACTGCCACAGCCACGTGGGTACTGCCCTGATAACTGTTCCCTGCCATGATGTATTGACCATCAGGAGACCAAGAAAGTCTCATAGAAAACGTGGTTGACACCATTGAACGGAAGGGGCTCGATATTCTGCCCGCTAAGGACCAGTCATCACGTTTCCAAATCGCAACCGATTCATCTTCAGATTGTGTTGCAAGATATGTCCCCACAGGGTCCCATGCCACACCCTTGACAAATGATCTGTGATGGGTGATTGTCTTGACAGGCTTGCCAGTTTCCGTTTCCCATACCATCACTGTGTTATCCAAACTTGCTGTGGCAAGATACATACCGTCGGGTGACCAACTCAAGTCAACAATATTGCTGCTGTGACCCTTCATGAGGAATTTTGTCCTCCAGTTCTCCACGTTTGCCTCACCCCCAAGATTCCCACCTCCTGGACCATTATGGAGCTCATACATTGCAGCCGTTCCATCATCAGAACCTGATGCCAGCAAAGACGATACCGGAGAAAACCGCACCACATTCACAGGTCCATTGTGATCTGTCAGGGTTGCCAAGAGTTTTGGGCAGGATCCATCCTTCTCCTTCGCTGCATCCAACGCAGCCACAAGGTTCCAGACCTTGACACAATTGTCTCCTCCACCGGTAGCAAACCTGTTTCCATTCTGCTGTGAGTGAATAGAGAAAATGAGGTTGACTGCAGCCAACAGAATACGAGGTGTCACAACAACATCGAAGACTTTCGGGAGAGAAAGCAATGAAAAGCAGGTTTCATGAATCATTAGGATTTTAATACAATAGCGTAATCTCTAGAAACGGAAGAGATCCTTCTCGTGTGCGTGTAGCAATCACGACAACATTCAAAAAACGTACCTCCGTGATTGCACCAGGGAATCTTATCAACAAGCATGTTGATAGTCTGGATACAATAGAATATATAAAAGTTTAAGAAGTAGCCATCTAATAGATTGTCTCGTGATGAAATCAGGTGACCCACCTCAACCATGATTTTGTCAAAAATATCTCTCAAGTTGAGCTTTGAAGCTTCATCACCAGGAAATGACAAAATCTCTACCATCATCACTATCACGGAGCAGATAATCTTACATAGATATGGTTCATTGAAATATCATGTCTAGTACTTGTAATTCTTTGCTAGATCAAACATGTATGCCACGTTCTCTTCAGGGGTTCCCACCAAAACACCATGGCCCAGGTTCAATACATGTCCTGTTGGTCCTGCAGATTGAAGGCAATCTTTCACAGCAGCCTCAATAGCATCTTGGGATGCAAAGAGTACCGCTGGATCGACATTCCCCTGGACACTCATGTTTGGTCCCAGCCTGGCCCTGGCATCTGCAATATCAACAGTCCAGTCGAGGCCAACTACATCCACCCCAGAGGTGGTCATTCTTTCCAACAACCCACCGCTTCCATTTGCATATAAAGTCACAGGAACATCAGGGTATTCTGCTTTGAAGCTCTGTACAATACGCTTGATGTATGGAAGGGACCATGCCTCCCAAATCTTTGGAGGGAGCTGGCCACCCCAAGAGTCAAACATCATGATGCAGTCTGCTCCATTGGCAGCCTGATATTTGGCATAGACTGCTATCTGATCTGCTAGATGGCTCAAAATACCATCCAAAAGCTCTGGCTGGCTGAAAATCATGCTTTTGATATTCTTGTATAGGGCTGATGATGCTCCTTCCACAACATAGGTGGCCAATGTCCATGGGCATCCTACAAAACCAAGCACAGCAGCCTGACCGTTGACTTCCTTCTTAAGAATCGATAAAGATTCTCCGACAAAGGAAAGACGGTCAAGTTCGATGGGATGCAAGGTTTTCAGTCCTTCCATGGATCTAATTGGGGCATCGATAAGAGGTCCTTTATTGTCATCAATTTCAAAGGGAATTCCACATGCTGGCAACGGCGTCAAGATATCAGAGAACAATATCACACCATCTGGCTTGAAAGAATGCCAAGGCTGTAAACTAATTTCAACAATGAGATCTGTCTTTTCTGATCTCTCTCTGAATGATGGGTATTTTTCTGCCAGGTCTCTATACGCTTTTTGGTACCTTCCAGCCTGTCTCATCATCCAACATGGAGGCCTCTCGATCTTCTCTCCACGGGCTGCTTTTACCATCAAAGGGACATCATCGGATTGAGCTCTGACTACGACTGCAGACGCCCTTTGAGGTCTCCCTCCACGCTGACTGGACACCAAGTCTCTACTCATTCCTGGGCGGGATGTACAAATCTTTGCAGAGTTCATTTTTGATTGATCTCAACTGTCGATACTGTACACCAGGAGAACTCTGGACCTACAATCAGAAAGAATGCTTGTAAAAAAACGCCAAAGTTGAGTCCTTATCCTTGCTATGTGAATTCGAGGTACAAGGCGCCTTTGCAGTTATCTATCACCGATCATGCCATAATAGACATTAAAGTGATAGAATGCATCACAAAATCAATCAATAGATGCCACGAAACTAAGAAAGGAAAGCCCTTGGCGAAGGTCACATGTCAGCAGTACATTGGCCTTGTGCGATCTATTCATTGCAGACATGAAACGTACTAAAAAATCAAAATGATATCATATAGAATGCCGCAATCGTGATTTGTATTCTCTGTTCAATCGGATGCCATTCTCATGCAATCATAAACACCTCCCTCATCCACTTTCTTTGCAAGGGATATCCTTCCATCCAAGCAAGCTCAAACATTCAGTATATGGAAACACACGTGTCATGGTCGAGTACGAGATTACATGAAAAGAAATCAGTCATTTTTTTTTGCAGTCGGGAATTTTGGTTTTATAGGCTCAGCAGGCAACTGCACTGGCTGATTTTCAGCAACAACAAAAACCACAGTGGGATCATTTGGATCCATTATTGCATTTGCTACAAACGGTGGTGGCTTGGCCGTTACTACTTCCTCATCAACTGACGATGAACTATTCATATTTCTATTCGAGGTTCGAATGTACTCGACTGTGGCATAAAACAGTGGAACCATTGTTCCCATCCCTCCATTGGAAAACTTTAGTTTCCATTTGAGCAGAGCAGCCTCTGGGTTGTCAACTCTCCGACAACTACCAGCCATATAGTTTGCCCCGAATATGGGCTGATGAACATCAAACTCTTCGATATACAAAAGGGGCAGTTCAATCGCTTGAAACGTCATTGTAGGCTTGTATGGGACAAACACCAACCTGTAATTTGTCAGATACACTTTGCCTACCCCTGAGAATGAGAAGGGTTCTTCTCCTGATATAGACACATGACAGGTATTTCTAGACGCAAAAATATATTCTCCCATATACGGGACGGGTGCAGGTACGTTCTTGTCCCTTCCTGACGGTTGAGAATAAGCCATAACAGGTGGCATGTGAAGGTCCGGGTTTAGTGCCATATTTTTCTCTTGTAATGAATACTTCCCTATCTATGTAAATTTATATTTAACATTGATCATTAATTGACCTAGGCTGAGATATATAGCAGAGGAATTTCTTCAAAAAAAGGTACATGGCCTCTCCTTGACTGAGATCTTTCTCTGGTCAAGTAGACATCATGGAACAAATAGAACAATGACAGCTGTAGATGTCGTCTTTCGTATTTCAGTATAGAATGTGTCATCCTCAGTATCATAAAACCAAGGATGGAGAGTCCTGGAAGTATGTCAAACCAAAGGATGCATCCTTGCCGACCCAACATCTTATGGTCTCTGGGCCTGCAACATGGATTGAAGAGATTTATGAGGCAATACAAGACATAAATTTGAACTCTATATATGTGTCAGACCTTGCAAGGCCAAAAAGATCTCATTTCTTCCTAACTTTTGACACTGGTCAAGACTCGTCAAAGGCAAAAGAACGTATTGAAAGACTGAATGATACGTTGATTTCACCTGCATTTGCCAAGAAACGTCAATTGGAAAGAGAAAAAGAAGAGGAGGAACTGAAATCGTCGCTATCCCAGGAGGAGGTTGTCGCGATACAGAGGAAAAGAGACAGGGTGCCTAGGATTGTTGTGCACTATGCTGATGTAGATGTTAATATTGAGTCACAAGATACGCAGCCGAGCGTAGTATACGCTCAAGAGATCTCTGGAGGATCCTGTGGTATTCCTGGACTTGTCCTTGTACGAGATTTTGTCTCTGAAGACGAGGAAAAGGTCCTGTTAACCTTGATTGATGGTACACCATGGGACAGGCTTGCTCGTAGGCGAGTGCAGCATTATGGAAAAAAGTTTTCATATAAAAATCGCACCGTTGACCTGGACTCAAATGCCACGGATATTCCCAAGGAAATGAATACTGTTTTATCGCACATGAGTAAGATTGATGACGTGGGTCCACTGGATCAAGTGACTGTGAATGAGTATACTGCGGGAGTTGGGTTATCCCCTCACGTTGATACACATTCTGCATTTGGTGATACAATTTGTTCTTTAAGCCTGGCAGGAGGAGTAGCCATGGTATTTCGGCGAGATGGAGAGCAAAAAGCCGTGTATTTACCTCCTAGATCTCTCTTGATCATGCAAGGAGAGTCCCGCTGGGCATGGGAACATTATATTCCTCACAGAAAGTCTGATGTTTTGGAGAATGGAAAGGTGGTATTCCGGTCACACAGACGTGTGTCTTTGACGTGTCGGAGTATCCGCCAGAATCCATGCACGTGTCCTTTCCCTAACGAGTGTGACTCTCAGTTAGCGAGCATTCCTCCCACTCGAATGGGGGAAAGGGAAGAGGAGGACATTGAGAGTTCCTCAGTTCACACGGTATACAACGCCATTGCTCCACATTTTTCTGCCACAAGATTTGCCGTCTGGCCTCGTGTTAAAGAATTCATAGAATCGATTCCCTATGGAAGTATAGTAGCAGATGTAGGGTGTGGGAATGGAAAATACTTTAGAGTACGAACCAAGGACTTGTACATTTCAGGCAGTGACAGAAGTGAGGGCCTTGCCAAAGTTGCCTCAACAAGGCTGTCTCCCCATCCAGAAACGGGAAGCATCGAGTGTCCTCGATCCGACGTCGCTATTGCCGACGGATTAAATTTGCCATACAGGGCCAATTCATTTGATGCTGCATTGAGCATTGCAGTCATTCACCACATGTCCTCTGTTGAGAGGCGTGTCGCCCTCATTGATGCCATAGGAAGAATACTCAGGGTAGGAGGTCGAGCAATCATCACCGCGTGGGCCACCGAACAGCATGATATGGAAAAGATACAGAAATGGGAAAAGATAGATGCCCCTGAATCCAAAGACCCCCCTGGATATAGCAGTCCAAATGACTACTTGGTTCCATGGCATCTTCCCCTGCACAGAGCAGAGGCTGAGGGAGTATCTATAGGTCCTGGATGTCCGGGTGAGTTGGACCATGAGAAGAAGTCCATCATGTTCAAGAGATACTATCATCTGTTTGAACCAGGAGAACTAGAAAAGCTCACTGAAAGAAGTGTGACAGTACAGCTTGTAGACAGTTTCTATGATAGGGACAACTGGTGCATCGTTGTTGAGAAGATGTAGCACCACCATCACCAGGAGATGATGCCATACTATTTTTGTATGTAAATTGTTTCTAAACTCACGTTAAAGTGATATCAATAGTCCAGATGATCGTAGCTCAGCAATCACGCCCCTTGATCTTCAAGAGCGTATCTGTCCCAAGGATACAAACCCAAAGGCCATTGACAGGTTATTCTCGTATTAATTCATCTCTTTCTAGGTATAGTTTGAGAAAGAATGATCTGATCGCGCTCAGAGCCTCTGCTGGGGATGGAGGTGGTGAGGGAAATGGTGGCAATGGGGGACAAGGAGGTGATGGTGGCGATGATGGCGATGATCACGGTGACAAAAACAATGGAATCATGTGGAAAGGATGGCAAGAACGTGTTGCAGCAGATCCAGAGTTTGTCTATAAGGTTCTGGTCGAACAGATCATTGGTGTTGGGGCATCTGTTGTTGGAGACATGAGCTCTCGTCCTAATTGGGGTTTGAATGAGCTTGATTTCGTGTTTGCAACCCTCATAGTTGGATCCATTGTGAACTTTTCTCTCATGTACTTGCTGGCACCAACTGCCTCTGCCTCTGCATCAACTGGGTTTATTGCTAAATTCTTTGGGGACCATTACATGAGACTCTGGAAAGCCCCATCAGGGCATATGTTCGAGCCTGGTTTCTCTTTGGGTAAGAGAGCCGTGAATTTCGTATACAAGGGAACTGTCTTTGCAAGTATTGGTATCAGTGCTGGATTGATAGGAACTGCCATTTCAAATGGGTTGATTACTGTCCGAGAAAAGATGGATCCATCCTTTGTGCAGCAAAATGAGTCTCCAAATGTTCTGGCAAATGCATCCTGCTGGGCACTCCACATGGGTATTTCATCAAATCTGAGATATCAGTTGTTGAATGGAATGGATATGCTGATCCAGCCAATCATGCCCCAGTCATCATTCAGACTCCTAACATCTGTGGTCAGAAGTGCAAACAATGTGATTGGTGGAATGTCATTCGTTACAATTGCCAAGGTACTTGGTGTGCAAAAGTCTGCCGAGCCAGTTGTTGAAGAGGCAACTGGAAAGGGAAAGAAGAAGAACAAAAAGAATTGCTGATAGAATGCTATTGTTTCGTTTCAAAAGATTGATGTAACAATCCCATTTATAAAAACAATCTGTAACCCAAGTAAATAATAAATTCATATACATACATATGGTTTACAATCGTATCTGTTAAAAACACATAAAACCGTTCATTGCATGGAAGCGTCATGTCGGACGGCGACGACTGGCTACATGACGTTCCACCCGAGGATACATCATGTCACGATGATATGAAAAGAGAATGGAATTCTAGAAGACGTGAGTTCCACGTGAGTGGAATGAGAGATGGGTACGAGGCTGGTAAAGAGGAAACAGTCCAAGAAGGTTTTGACCAAGGTATGCATCCATATCACCGATTCACATCACAATGCATCGACTATCATGTTGTAACCAATCTATAGGATTCGCTTTGGGTGCGCGATCAGGATATATGTGGGGATGTGTCAAAGGTGCTGCCAGTGTGTCTCTTGCTATGAAGCAGAATACTGAACAAGAGAGAGATGTCCTCCAGTCTGTATGTGATCTTGGTCATGCAGACATTAGGAAGTATGCATGTGGTGCACTGTGGGATGAATATGGTGAAATGAAGGATCGGTTTCCTGAGCATGAAGCAGAGACTGTCCTGACCAAAGACAAGGCCCACAATGAGATTTTGCAAAAGTCGATTGACATCTTACCAGAGATACAGAAGATTGTTGATTCATAATAATATAATATTGCGACAATGGATGATCAGATACCAATCGTGGTGAGATTTCAGGGTCGTGTGATCGAAGTCTCGTGTCCGTCAGGCTCGACAATTCAAACACTCAAGGAGACACTTCAGGAGGAAACCAGAGTTTCTGTCTCCAAACAGAAGATCTTAGGTTTGAAATTTAAGAATGGTTCTGGTAAAATAGAGGATTCTACTGTGCTGTGTGAACTTGCGTTGACTGGTAAGAAGATCATGTTGTTGGGAACACCAGAGGAAGGGCTTCAGGAATTGCAGGCGCAGGAAGAGATTGCTCCACACGTACAGGAAGTGGAGGAAGATGAATTCGAAGAGATTCCGTCGATACAGCTGATTGATAGACCTGAAATACAGAATAAACTGGCCAATAGAGTTGCCAAGGCAAATGTGAAAGAACTCTCACCACCTCGCCCTGGGAACAAATGCGTCGTGCTGGATATAGATTATACTTTTTTTGATCTAGGGAGTACAAGCGAAAGGCCTGCAGATCTCTTGAGGCCAGGTACTATTGAATTCTTGACACATGTGTACAAGCACAGCTTTGATATTGTCATATGGTCAGCAACCAGTATGAAATGGATTGATGTGAAACTAAAAGAGCTCGGTCTGCTCGACCACCCTGAGAAATTTAAAATATCTGTGTGTATGGATTATACGGCAATGGTGACTGTTGATGCTGCGAGTGCAGGTGTAGAGTTTGCAAGCAAAAAAAAGAGAGCGGTGTTTGACTGCAAGCCTCTCCACGTGTTGTGGGAGCGATACAAGGATTTCTATTCTCCTGCGACGACAATTATGCTCGACGATTTACGTAGAAACTTCATTTTGAATCCACAGCATGGCCTGGTGATAAAACCTTTCAGAAAGAGCACTACAGCTGTGAAGAAAGATTCAGAGTTTTTCAAACTCAGACATTATTTTGATATTCTTGCTACATTACAGTCTTTTGAGAGCCTTGATCATGATGGTTGGAAAAGGATGATACAAAAAGGCGAGTAAGTTTTTAGTCATTACGTTTTAAATTTCAAAAAGATTGGAGATACCCCAAGATCTGTCAAGACTTTGAGCAGTCTCCTCCTGAATTTGCTGTCCAATAATCGCATCCATTTCAGTAACAATCTCTGAAAACATGGGGCGTTTTTTGGGATCAAAATCGCAACACCTCTGCAGCAAATCTCGTAGTGCTGGTGAGAGATTCAGAGACTCTGGCAACTCTGGGCGCATCTTGTGCTTCATAACTTCCGTTGCAATCTGAATCGGTGTTAGTAATTTGTCTTGATATGGGAATTTACATGTCAGTACCTCTACCATGGTCGCACCCCAGCTCCATACATCTGCAGAATTGTTGTAAGAACAATGCAGAATAACTTCTGGTGCCATGTAGAGGTATGTCCCAGTCTCTCCTGTCATCTCCCCAGACTTTAATGTTTTAGCCAACCCTAAATCTCCTATCTTTGCCGTCATTTTGTCATCCAAGAATATATTCGATGGCTTCAGGTCTCTGTGAAGAGTGGTAGGCTGCAATGCAGCCATACCCTTGGCCACATCCCGGAGAATCTGCAATCTCTTACTCGTGGATTTTCTCACCAGTCTATTTTTTACTCGTATAGCATCATTCAGAGTACCACCCGACATGTACTCTTGAATAATCCAGCAAGCATGCAACTCCCGGTTCACCACAACCCCTTTGAAGCCTACAACATTTGGGTCCCGGACAGTACTCAATGCCTCCACTTCCCTAATAAATTGTTTCAATGAATCACTTGTAACACGTAATTTCTTCACAGCACACGCCTCGTCCTTGAGTTTTGCTTTAAATGTGGTTCCAAAGGTGCCAACACCCAAGAGTGCTTCGATCTCTAGGTCCTCCACAGCAATATTCCATGAGGCAACAACCTTACAGAGGGACTTCCATTCATCATTAGATAATTCAGAACAAATCTTGGGGTGCTCAACCTTTGATGCCGTCCTCGAAGTCTTTCCCCCACTTTTCCGCGACAACCTGGGAAATAACTTCCCAATGGTCTCCACAAAGGACCCATCCTTTTTCGGTGGAGGCACGTCCACACGGACCATTGGTTTTCTCTGATATTTTTTGGCATCGTCTATAGATGCTCCTAGAGTTGCTTGACAGCCATTCTGTGTCGAACTCGAGACTTCCATATTGACGTGTTGTTCTCAGGCACAACAACAGTGTGCGAGAGCATGTAGAGATACGATATCGCAATAGAATCAGAAATCTGCAATTAAATAATGGAAATTGTAAAATTATAACGCGCACAGACATGCATGTTCACGGCATGTTGCAAAAACCTGATTGCCCTAGTAACACTGTGGGAAGATTCACTCGGACTCTCCAGGAGATTAGGGAAGATTCACATGCCCTACGCCAATCGAGGTTCCTTGCCCAGAAAATAGAAAAACGCTAATATCTCGCGTTCTGTTGAGAGTTTCGTTAATTTTAAATTAGTTTCATAATCTACATATCGTCCTTGATCCAATGAAGTTTTTAGAGTAAGATTTGAGTACGTATGTGAAAAGTTATAGCAACCTGTTTAACGACAGCTCTTGTGTCCCACCTGGACATCTGGTGCCCCGAGGCCTGTCGATCCCACGGACTGGAACATATGTTCAGTGAGGAGGAGGCAGGATGAGTCTCTTCTGGCGAAGCATGATTTTGTTAGTAGCAGTACGTTGATTACAATGAATGATTACAATCAATGGAGTAGGTAGTTGCTGTGTCTAACTGATCAGGTGGTCAACGTGCCAATTGGCAGTTGCAACTCGTTGATCAACTCATGAGTTGACATAAGCGGATGGGTACCGACCTTGTTCCTTTCCACGCGACTGGAACTGGTCGTTATTGTAGACAGATAACAAAAAAACATCGTTGAAATACCTACAATAATACAACATGTACGTTCATATGCATTCATCCATCCAGTCGTTCATACATTTTACGTTTGTTGAATGACATGTTCAATTTTGCAGTAACCATCTTATATAAAGTACTAGAAACGTTCCGACGGGTATAATCCAATCAAAATGGTGTCAGATATCCAGAAACGATACACTCCATATGGTAAATTGGTCGTGATTACAGGATTCACTCAGGGGATTGGCAGAGCCACAGCTCTGGAGTTCCTCTCTTGTGGTGCCCACGTCCTGGGATGTTCTCGGCATCAGCAAGATGTTGATGATTTTGTAGCTACTTGTAGATCACAGGGATATGAGGCGATCCATGGGATAGCCTGCGATGTGGCAACGGCAGATGGGAGAGCAGCACTGGTAAGGAAATCTCAAGAAGTGTTTGGTGGTGGTCTGGATGTTCTGATTAATAATGTCGGCACAAACCTTCCTGCAAGCAAAAGACAAGCATCTGACATGGAAGACGATGACTTTTCATACATCATGGATGTCAATCTCAAGTCTGCGTTCTCTCTGTCAAGGGATGTCTATCCACTGCTCAAGAATGCTCCCAGTGGGAGTGGATGTGTGTTGTTCAACTCATCCGTTGCAGGTGGTCCTCCTGCTATGAAATCAGGGTGTTTATACGGTATGAGCAAGGCTGGAATGAATATGTTGGCGAAGAATCTTGCATGTGAGTGGGCATGTGATGGAATTAGAAGTGTTTCAATAGCCCCCTGGTACACCAATACAGAGCTGGCCCAAAAGGTCTTGTCTAATGATGCATACCGGAATGATGTATTGAAACGCACTCCCATGAATAGAACGGCAGAACCTGAAGAGGTTGCCAGTGTATTTGCATTCTTAGCATCTGAAGCTGCCAGCTACATAACTGGGTGTACAGTCCCTGTTGATGGCGGATACAGTGTCATGGGACTCTACTAGAATACCTTTCATTTCACACCTAGTTCATTTCAAAATATAATTTACCAACTATATCACTCAACCATACCACAGTATTGAAGAAAACCGACAAGTTGTCACCGATTGCGCGTGATTTGATTGGCTGCTAGCCATTCGTGCTTCACCGCATCATAGCAACAATCAGTTTATTTCAATATTTTTTTCGTATCTACTAGTAGCAAGACGATACATCCGTGTCTATTTTCCTGTATTTTCCTGGTGTAGACGTTCATAATGTCTGGAGGAGATCGTTTTAGTTATTCCAGCGCGCCCGTGCGTCGAATCAAATCGATTCAGTTTGGAATATTAGATCCTGATTTTATTGTACGTCTGTCTTTCTGCCTCGTGTCTGGAATCTCTTGTTCATCACAATAACAATCATGCTTTCATGTTGTTCATTCGTGTGTATAGAGGCGATATTCGGTGGCTAAAATTGATACAGCGCAAATATATGACAAGGGTCGTCCACGTATGGGGGGTCTCAGTGATCCTAGGCTGGGGACCATGGATAGGACTGTGAAATGTCTGACAGATGGGTGTGGTGTGCTGGACTGTCCTGGGTATTTTGGTCACATTGAACTCGCAAAGCCTATATACCACATTCATTTTCTAAAGACAATTGTCAGGGTGTTGCGCTGTGTGAGTTACAGGACCTCGAAGCTTCTTTTGAACAAGGAGGACCCGATGTATAAAAAATGTATGAGGATTCGTAATCCAGAGTACAGGCAGCGTGCGATGCTGAAACTTTGTCAACCGAAGAGGATTGATCTTGATGGTAATCCGCAGCCAACATACCGTCTGGTTCCAGGTACGATGACAATCATGGCGGATCATCAGATGCCAAAATCTGGCATGCAAGATATGGAGGGGTTGGAAGCTCTGGAAGGGAAGCAGGAATTGTCTCCCACTGAAGCTTTGAGAATCTTGAGAGGTATCAGTGACGAAGATTGTGTTGCTCTCGGGCTGAACCCTGAATTTGCAAGACCAGAGTGGATGATTCTCACAGTTTTCCCTGTGCCCCCTCCACCTGTCCGACCAAGTGTGGCAATGGACAGTTCTGCAAGATCTGAAGATGATTTGACACATCAGCTTAGTGAAATCATCAAAGCAAATATCCGGCTTCAAAAACAGGAAGAGGGTGGAGCACCACAGCATATTATCTCTGAATTCTGCCTGTTGTTACAGATGCATGTCACAGGATATATGGACAACTCACTTCCTGGTTTACCCACTGCAAAGCAAAGAAGTGGAAGGCCTATTAAATCCATTGCACAAAGACTCAAGGGAAAAGAAGGTCGAGTCCGTGGTAATTTGATGGGAAAACGAGTAGATTTTTCTGCACGTACTGTCATAACTGGTGATCCAAACCTGTCTCTAGATGAATTGGGTGTTCCCTGGGCTATTGCTCTCAATCTCACATTTCCAGAAGTTGTTACCCCTCATAATATAGAAAAACTTAAAAAATTAGTAGAGAATGGTCCACATCCTCCACCAGGGGAAACGGGTGCCAAGTATATAGTTAGAGATGATGGCTCTAGATTGGACCTTCGATTCTTGAGATCTGATAGAGATAGGCATTTGCAGCCAGGATATACGGTTGAAAGACATATGGTGAATGGAGATGTGGTCATTTTCAACCGTCAGCCATCCCTACATAAGATGTCCATGATGGGTCATCGAGTTCGTATTCTGCCATACTCTACCTTCAGACTGAATCTCTCTGTCACATCACCGTATAATGCCGATTTCGATGGTGATGAAATGAACATGCATTTGGTCCAAGGTCAAGAGCCAAGAGCTGAAATCAAAGAAATTATGTCTGTGCCAAGAAACATTGTATCTCCTCAGGCAAATAAACCAGTGATGGGTATTGTACAGGATTCCCTTCTTGCATCTCGTCTGTTTACGAAAAGAGACACGTTTATTGAATATGACATGCTGTGCAACCTGCTGATGTGGTTGGAAGATTGGAATGGCCATGTGCCAGCACCTGCGATTCTGAAGCCAAGGCCACTCTGGACTGGCAAGCAGCTGGTGTCCCTCTTCTTACCACCTGTCAATGTCAGAAGAAGTGCAGCGTGGTATAAGGATGGTGAACCTGATTGCATGTCTCCTGTGGATGCGCAAGTAGTTATCCAGAAAGGAGAGCTGCTGGCTGGTACACTATGCAAAAAGTCTCTTGGAGCTTCAGCAGGTGGACTTGTTCATGTGATTTGGATGGAGTTTGGTCCGGACGCTGCGAGAGCATTTTTAAGTCAGACTCAATTCACTGTCAACTACTGGCTATTGCAGCATGGATTCTCGATTGGTGTTGGAGACTTGATTGCCGATCCAAGAACTATGTCCATCATCAATGAAATCATGAACAGGGCAAAATCAGATGTGAAAGGTCTGATTGAAAAGGTTCAGGGAGGAGATTTAGAGCAACAACCAGGTCGCTCTGTCATGGAATCCTTTGAGAATCAAGTGAATCAAGTCTTGAATAAGGCTCGTGATGATGCAGGAAACATGGCCCAGCAGTCTTTAAGAGATACAAACAATGTTGTGCGCATGGTCACGGCAGGATCAAAGGGATCTTTTATCAATATCTCGCAGATGATTGCCTGTGTGGGACAGCAAAACGTTGAAGGTAAACGAATTCCATTCGGTTTCTCGCAGCGTACTCTGCCTCACTTCACCAAGGACGACTTTGGCCCAGAAAGTAGGGGTTTCGTTGAAAACTCCTACTTGCGAGGTCTTACTCCCCAAGAATTCTTCTTCCATGCCATGGGAGGACGAGAAGGTTTGATTGACACAGCTGTGAAGACTGCTTCGACTGGTTATATTCAAAGAAGACTGGTAAAAGCTATGGAGGACCTCATGGTGAGGTATGATGGTACTGTCAGGAATGCTCTTGGCGAGGTAATTCAATTTTTATATGGGGAAGATGGAATGGAAGGAACTGCCATAGAATCTCAACGTATTGATCATCTTCGATTTGGTCAAAAGAAGTTTGACGAAGTCTACAAATGGAACCTTGAGGAGGAGCGATGGACACCAGAGTGGATTTCAAGTGATATGCTGGAAAAGCTGAAACTTGACTTTGACGGCAAAGCCCTCTTAGAGAGTGAATATGAACAAATAAAGAAGGATCAGGGCATCTTGCAGTTGGAAGTGATGAAGCATGGGGATCCTAGTTGCAAGCTACCTGTGAACTTGAAGCGCATCATTGAGACCGTGCAACGAAAATATGGTTGTAAAGCTCATCGAAGAGGCTACACAGATTTAGATCCTCTTGTAGTGGCATCAAAGCTTCAGGAGCTGTGTGCAAAACTCACTGTTGTCGTAGGAGATGATGAGCTGTCTAAGGAAGCCCAAACCAATGCTACTCTTCTTTTCATTTCATTCTTACGCTCAACTCTGGCATCCAAACGTGTTTTGTCTGAGTACAAATTGACAACAAGAGCATTTGAAGAAGTAGTTCGAGAGGTAGAGCAGAGGTTCATGGCCTCTCTTGCTTCACCAGGAGAAGCAGTAGGGACAGTGGCTGCCCAGAGTATTGGTGAGCCAACAACACAGATGACCCTAAACACGTTCCATTTCGCTGGTGTTTCCGCAAAGAATGTCACACTTGGTGTTCCTCGTCTAACAGAGATTATAAATGTATCCAAGAATATTCGCACACCATCCCTAACAGTCTTCTTGGTAGGTTTGGCAGCCATGGACAAGGAAGCTGCTAAATCTGTTCAGTGCTCTTTGGAGTACTGCAATCTCAGAAGAGTGGTTCATGCCACTGAAATATACTACGATCCTGATCCAAAAGGAACTGTTGTAGAAGAAGATAAAGAATGGGTTGAGAGTTACTTTGATCTGAATGAGGGTGAAGTGGATGTGAACTTGTTGAGTCCATGGTTGCTCAGGATTGAGCTTGCAAGAGATATGATGGTTGATAAAAAACTGTTGCTCTCGGACGTGGCCAATGTGATTATGAGAGACTTTGGTGCAGAGCTGCATTGCATCTACAATGATGATAATGCAGAGAAGCTTATACTCAGAGTTCGTGTGATTGATGACTCTGGTATCAAAGGAATGACCTTGGAGAACCAGGAAGACATACAAGAAGATGAGCAGCTTGCATTCATCAAAAAAGTCGAATCAAGTCTTCTTACTCTAGTATCACTCCAAGGAATTGAAAATATCCGAAAAGTTTTCCTCAGAGAAGCTAAGCACACGTACTTTGATGCAGTGGAACAAAAGTTCCAGACCTCTCAGGAATGGGTTCTGGATACTGAAGGTGTGAATCTGGCTGAAGTGATGACACACCCTGATGTGGATCCGTACAGGACAATGAGTAACGATATTATCGAAGTGGTCGGGGTATTGGGAATCGAAGCTGGTAGAAACGCTTTGCTGAAAGAACTCCGTGGTGTGATTGAGTTTGATGGTTCATATGTGAATTATCGCCACTTGGCAGCTTTGGTAGATTCAATGACTTCCCGAGGCTCTCTGTTGGCAATCACACGTCATGGTATCAATAGGAATGAAACAAGCCCAATTCACCAGGCTTCATTCGAGGAGACTGTGGATGTGCTTTTCAGAGCAGCTACGTATGCAGAGCTTGATTCAATGTCTGGCGTGTCAGAGAATATCCTCGTTGGAGCTTTATGCCCGGTTGGAACCGGTTCATTTGACTTGTTGGTGGATGATGAAGCTGTGATGAACGCACAAGAAGTGGTGGATTTCTCCGAGTATGTGGTGAATTATGATGGAGTCAACTACATGATGACACCTGGACGTAGCCCAGGTGCCATGACACCTGGAAAACTGATGAGTCCAAGTCAAATGTTGAGTCCTACAGGTGGCGCAGGGACGAGTCCATTTTACAATAGTGGAAATGTACAATTTTCACCTATTGCTGGTGGGCTTATGAGCCCTGGGATGTCGCCTGCTGGCTTCAGCCCAACATCTCCAGCGTGGTCTCCAACATCGCCAAATGCATACTCCCCAACAAGTCCAGCGTACAGTCCAACAAGTCCAGCGTACAGCCCAACAAGTCCAGCGTATAGTCCGACATCGCCAGCGTACAGTCCGACATCGCCAGCATACAGTCCGACATCGCCAGCATACAGTCCAACAAGTCCAGCGTACAGCCCAACAAGTCCAGCGTACAGTCCGACATCGCCAGCGTACAGTCCGACATCGCCAGCGTACAGTCCGACATCGCCAGCGTATAGTCCAACATCGCCAGCGTACAGTCCGACATCGCCAGCGTACAGTCCGACATCGCCAGCATACAGTCCAACTTCGCCAGCGTATAGTCCGACATCGCCAGCATACAGTCCAACATCGCCAGCGTACAGTCCTAGTGACGGAAGTAATGCTCAGTATTCTCCAAGCAGTCCACAGTATTCACCATCTTCACCTGCCTATTCTCCTACGAGTCCACAGTACTCACCATCCTCACCAACATATTCTCCAACCGGAGACAATTAGAAGTCTATCAGCCATGGTGAATGCCTGATAGTATAACATATGACAAATGACCTATGAAGTACTCTAAAATGTAACGCTTCAAGATATTTACAAGGGAAATCTTGTTCAGGTGTACATGTACACCCAGCTATAGCTGGGTGCTAAGCTAGCTAGCTGGTTTGAAATTTGAACTTGGACAGATGATCTTTGATTACCAGTTTCTCTGGTCCAATGTTTACATTACTTATTACAATTTATTCATTTACATTAGATGAAATGATTATTCCAATCCATCACATTCCCTCAGCGACCGACGTTGACAGCGAACACGGGACAAAAGAATGGGCAATGGTGGAACTTCAGGGAGAAATCGTTCGAAAAGACGGAGATCCGAATTCTGGAGGATATGACCTTGGTTCATTTTCACTATCAAAGACAGGAAATCTGCTTTTGACAATCGGATACCACCAGCTGGAAGGCTCAGAACAAAAGTTGAAAAAACCTTTTGCAATTATCCAAAAGGAGGAGTCATCATTTAAAGTGGTGGGCTTTATAACGAAAAAGTACTTGTTCAAACAGCGCCCTAGAGCATTAATATCGAAACCACTAACGTGACAAAGTTATATTTTACTCATTCCCCGAATGAATTGGCTTAGGGTGACATCATATGGACCTTGTGATCCAAAGCCTTTCTCCAGTTTCCTTATGGCAAGCTCTTTGCCATATCTTAAGTACAATAAATGTCTGAGCTGAGATTCTATGAGAATTGGTTTGCTGTGAGAAAAAATGGTGTAGAGTATGTAGTTAAACATCTGTTGTGGCTCTCTGGCTTGATCATCAAAAATGCATCGGATGCATGCCTCTTTGAACTCCTGCCAACAGATCTTTCCATCATGATCCTCATCAATCTCCCAAATCGCCTCTGTTATTTCAGATGTTTTATGTGAGTATTGCAGAGTTGTCCTAAGGAAGTTCCCCAGTGTCTTTGGCTCAATCTTGTCAGAGAGCTCTGCTTGAGATGAGGCTCTAATTTCTTGGAAAACACCTTCAAGTTTTGAAAGTACAAGGCTGGAAAAGTACGAATCCTACGTTGTATATGCGACAAGGATATAGGTGGTAACACGCCTATATACATTGATATTCTCGTACCCTTGTTTCCTTGGCAGCTATGATAGGCATGACAATTATGGTCTGTCACAATATTTTACTTCTCTACTCGCAATTGTATCATTATATTGAAAATTGTTATCATCTTATATCATGTAAAGGATAGTCGATGCCAAAGAATCCATGATTCGAATGGTTCAATGCAGCCAGTCAAGATTAGTCTGACTGCTCTCATGAGCTTTACACAAGTACTGCGTCTATGTTTTCGTATCCCTGGAAATCTTTTTTATGCGTATTCCACATTTCTTTAGATTTCAAGTAAAAGTTTCTGTGATACTCTGACACTTCCTCTTCTGTGGGCACGGAACCTTGCCTGTATGTGGCAGGGGGCTCTAAAGGTGTTCCTATGACGAACCTCAACCCTTCTCTGGAAGGGAATGGTAAAACTCCAAGCTTTCCTCCTATAATATAAGGTAAAGGGAAACCAAGTATTTTGTAGGTCCATCTATGTAATGTTGGCGTGTCCACGAAATTCCTGAGGCTGGTAACTTCTCCAAACACAAGTATCGGTGTCAGGTGTGCACCCTCTTGTAACGCCAGACGAACAAAGCCCTTGTGGCCAGTGTACAATGCACATTTCTGCTCAGCAAATTTATGAGTCTCTACAAGTTCTGCTTGTCCCCCTGGCACCACAACCAACGAACGCCTCTCTTTCAACGTTCTAATAAAAGTCTTTCGTGTGACTTCCCGCAAACCTGTCCAAAGAAGGAGATCCCTCATAAAAGGTATCTGGAAAACTATTGATGCTGATAACGTCGGAGGATGAACACCTGGAAGTAGTTTCCTGAAAGATGGAAGTATAGGGAGATATGCAGCTCCTAAAGGATACAATCCATGTGGAAGATACCCAAACACGTATTTTTGTTCTCGGGAAAACACCGCCCCTTCCTCCACTTTGACATCTAGAAAGCCAAACCAATATGGCAGCACTCTTTCTGCTTGCTCTCCAAGCCAATTTCTAAACATGGGCCATTCACGATGTCCTGTTTTCTCTGCAGTTCCATACCCAGTTAATGAGTAATACACAGGCAGTACGACCATCCACCCAAATGCAGCCGTTGTTGGATGCACCAAGAAAAATGTAGATATAATAAATGCCAGGGTAACGTGAGCTGGGATATAGAGAATCGAAATGCAAGCGACATGTTGAATACATGACGATAGATTCATCATCTCATAATTCACACTTTTCCTGTTGAAGAATAGCAACGAAAACGCCAGCAGGAGCTCTGCCAGCAGTGCTGTGATTCCGGCAGCAATTGTCATTGAATGTATCCAATGTGCGGTGCTCGAAATCGCGAGGGCCATGGACCATACAAGGGGAAGTAATGCAACAGAAAACAGGATCCATCCAGCAGCTTGCGTCGCTACAAACGCCGCACCTCCCTTGAATGGTTGGAAAAATTTCCATTCATTCTGCATTAGCTCTGACTCAAGAGAGTGACTCTGCGCTGCATCAGGGTGGTTTAAAATATCCATGGATTTATACTCATTGTTTTCTTCAGGCGCTAATCGCATTGAAGAAAACCAATATCGTAAAAGACCACCCAGGCCATGAATAGTACAAGCAGATAGAACAAAGAAAACAACAGACAGAATACTGTACAGGGTGCCCAAAGGAGTGCCGATTGGAGCAACTCGTAGCAGCCCAACTGCTACAACCGCCCACAAAAGTCCAAGAATCACAACAATATATGAAGCAGTCATTTTCGAAGGGAGACACCTCACGTCCCATTCTTTGGTCTTAGTTGCATGAGCTGGATCAAAGAGCAAGATTGATTTTGCCATGAAAGCAAGGCTGAGCGTGGCCGCAAACAATGTCAAGGCAAATGCGACCTGATCCACTTCTTTGTTTGCGATATTTATCATATTAAAGTACAGAGAGAGACTGAAAGCCCAAAGTGACCAGCTTAAAATCTGAAATAATAAGGTTCGAATGCCTCCTGCATGAGGTAGCCGAGCCCCAGCTTGGAGGACACGCTTCCACATATCTTTCTTCTTTCTATGCACCCCAGAACTTTTATTATCAGCCATAATACAAATTGTTGCATATACATGTGACACTGGTACAGCCATCAGCAGAAAAACAATCATGCCAGTCCCCACATTGATCAGATTCAAACTAGCATTGACTTTCTCTTCACCACTGTTGCTTTGGTTCATCAGCAGGATCCCTTGGTCCTCATACACTCTATCTTTCATTTCTACATATGAGAGCACCATTCGTACTGTATATCACGGTGCCGATGAAAAAGCAGGTGAAGAGGTCTTGACCAAGTCCAACGTGACCACTCGTGCTCGACACGCCTCTATTACCTATTACCCCTTTGATAAAACAAAATAAATGCAAGAAAATACGAATCTATTAGCACGTATGAGATTATTTTGCCTCAGCAAAAGTGTCGAGGTTGGGTTGTTCTCCGCGTCTGACTCCTCAAACCTTCGAAACGGTTCGTTCGCCTTTCATGGATATTCTCGAGGTTAAAGATACCACATTACTTACATAAAAATATAAATGGCAATCATAGAGAGAATGCGTTGCCTTGTCGAATTTTCGAAAATTCTAAGGGCATGGAAAAATGTTATCGCCGATAAGATTTTTTCGAATTCCCATTCGTTCGCGCGAACGCGAACGACTGTGAAACTTTATTTTGAGGAGACACGAGCACCCGATCATCATTTTTTCATATTCTTGCCAATATTTAGTCAGTATGGATGATCAAGGTGGCACTTCTACCACTCCAACACTGATGGAAGGGGTGGTGAAGGAGGAAAAGGCCGCAAACGCTGGAGAAACATTTCCAGGAAAGAGAAATGGCGTGCCGCAAATGGAGGTATTTGCAAGAGAGGGCTACAGAAAATCTCTTCAGAATCTAGTGAACCATTTGAAAACATCTATCACCGATTTCGCCTATGATACTCGGTCCTTAGCGAATCTCTTGAGTGGGATGCAGCAATTTGTCGAGTCAGCGTATGGAAAAGACGCTCTGACAAAGCCTTTTCCAAAGTTGCCATTCCATGTGTTCAATGATACACGACCAGGAGGTGCTATTGGTGTGATCGCGCGAGTTTGCGCGGGCTCGTTGAACCAGAAAAAGCAGAAAAAGATTGATTGGATGTCTCCTGCAAACAGAAGGGAAAACCAAGAACTGATTGCACGTGTGAGGCAAGAGCTGCTACGAGCTGGATGCATGAGAAACCCGAAGATTTATTTAGATTCTTCGAAGCTTAAGAATGAATCATTGGTGCGGCTCAGAAAGTTAGTGACCAAGTTGGGGGGCCAACTGGCCCAAAGCCCAACTGATAATGGTGTCACCCATGTTGTGGTGCCAAACACAGAGGAACAGGAAATAGACGACGTCTTTTGGAGAACGATAGAGATAAACAAGGATTTGGGATTATCTCGTGTGCATTGGTGGTACCTTCCAGACTCTTATAATGAATGGGTACCTGTACATGCAGCACCAAGTGACATTGATCCAGATGTTGCACCACCTAATTCCAAACCATGGTATGTACATGAGAGATGGGTTGTAGACAGTGAAAAATACAACGAATGGATGAATGAAGGTGATTATGAGACAGAAGAGTCCTCTGAAGAGAATAAAAAAATACGCGAGGCCAAAAGCCAGCAAGAAAAGGGAATTCAGAAGAAGGACGATGGCCCACAGAGGAAGAAGACGAAAAAGGAAATATGGTTGGCTGATATTGCGGCAGAAGTGGCACATGGGGCAACTCGTGTGATAGATGCCGGTGTCATTGAAAGGGAAGTGATTCATGTTCAGAAGAAAATCATTGATGGTCACAATATTCCAGCAATAGATTTATCTCATGGCTATAGGCAGCAGTGGATGGGCAATCATTACGGGCAGGTTGAAGAACATGCCACAACGAGCGAAAAGCAAGAAGAGATGCGACACGCAATTCCTTTTGCAGCTTCATGGTTTAACACCGATGATATCCATCATATTGAGGTGAGAGAGTTCTTCGAGTTTCAAAAAGGTGTCAAAGGACCAGGATGGGCAGAGTATCGCATCATGAGAAATCACATTGTCTCCATGTTTCAGAAACATCCTACCAGGAGACTAGCTTTCAGCGATATCTCTGGAATGTTTTACGCCGACTCTTTTTTGGTGCTTAAAATATACAAGTTTTTGAACCGATGGGGGATTATAAATTATTTTGACATCCACTCATCCGGGTTCCACCCTAGAAACTTGGAGTACACAAATAGGGCCGGCCTTGACTCGATCCTGTCATTGAACCAGCGTCCATTTTCTACGGAAAAGGCACTTGAAATATGGATAGGGGGTGGAAGAAACTCAAAAGCCCGCGTTCGACCTGGGAGTCTCACACGGATACATTCATTACCTACTGGTCAGGCCATACCAGATACTCTGGGACCATTCTGCACATCGAGGCCATGGATTCGATGTACAGGAGATTATTATGTCTGCAAGTCAGATGAAATGATAGTATTATGTCAAGAAGCGTATAGCAATGGCGAGTTTGCACCTGGGACGTCTGTGAAGGACTATTACAAGAGGAATACTGCAAATTCAAGCACACATGACACATCAAGGAAAAAGAGAAAGCAGTGGAGTTCTCAGGAAGATCTGCTCTTGTTGGAAGCTATACTTAAAAATAAACAGGTGTATAAGGAATCTATTGCATTCAAGTGGGATAAAATTGCCGCTGCTGTTGGAAGTAGAACAGAGGCAGAGTGTGTTCAGAGGTTTTTGGAATATCCAATCGAGGAGTCACTCATACTTGGTGCATTGGACCTGAGCGAGCATTTTCCATCAGTAACGCTTGGTTCAGACGGCAAGCCAGTCATTCCAGAAAGATATAAAAGGGCTCCCTATAACAGTGTCGATTTAGAAGTTTATTCGAAGAAAGAAGACACAAACCCTCTAATTGCCAATTTGACAGCAATCCTATACATTGTCGGTCCAGAAGTGGCAAGTGTTGCTGCACAGCAAGCCCTCGAATGCAGTAGACATACCTCTGGGAAAGATATTCCTCAACAAAAAGAAAAGAGCGAAGATACAAATCCCAAGACGCATCCCATGAGGTATGGAGTCGATATCTCTCTCCTGAGACAGGCCAGCTTTGAAGCCATCACCAAGGCTTCCATCCGGGCCCAAGACCTGGCTCAGGAAAGACTCCAGGCCATGTACTCTATCATGATCAGCATGTGTGAGGTACAGTTAGAGCGTATATGGGAAAAGTGCGACTATCTCGATGCACTTGCCGACTCTGTCTTGGGCAAGGGGCTTATAGAAGCTGCTCTGGATGATAAACGCCGGGCATCAGAGGCTCTCGCAAAATATACAGCTGCACCGACAAAGCCCAACAATGACGATGACGATGATAGATCCATGTAATTTATGTATTCACGAGTTGCCTCTGTATGTATGCTTGAGGGCCCACCCTCATAGGCTTGTGGGTCCTCCCATCAAACTCAACCTTTGAGACACCTTGATATCCCTCTTTTCCCCGCTCATCACATTTATACATCCCATACATATTTTTCAACCATCTCGAGACAAAGAAAAAATATCTCGGGGGATCATCAATACATTCACTCCACAAAGTAGCACAGAGAACGGACAAACACGTGCCCCGAGTATTGTCTATGGCATCTTGCACAACGGCCAAGGCCCTGCACAACAAAGACTCCACCACATGCCGACCTTGTTTATTACGCCCCGATCCACCTGGTAAATTTGCCAGAGATGCCGAGATTCCGTGGGATGCATCCACAACTGTGTCTAAACCATGCAATATAACCACACAAGGCCTTCCAGAGCCCTGCATCCCTTGGCGCATCACCAGCTGCAGTACAGACCCTAGCTTGATAACATCATACAGCGTCTCCACATACTTGATCTGAATTCTATTCACAACAGATGCCCCATTTTCTACACCATCCAATAAGGATGACACATGTTGCATCATGGACCGTGTGGTAACCAACATGTAGTATACGTCATCTACTCCTCCTTGCTGTTCCCTATCAAAAGACACACACATGTTCACAACCCCTTGGAGCAACGTGTTCCAATCAGATCCACTCAAGAGGACTGTCTCCAGAGGAGACGAGATGCTATGGTTCAGGTGGTGGTCCTCAACCACCTGGTGTTGTGAGTGTCTCGTATGGTCTCCAGACGAGGAGAACCACGTAGCATCCATGATATAGATAAAAATAATAAGATAATATACTATAGATACAATGCAATACGCATGAATAACAGCTGTTTTTGAAATCAAGAATAATCTGCTGAAACCAAATATGTTTAAAAAAATGAAATCGAAATCAAACCCTTGGTCTCTATTCATTCAGACGATACACGATCTAGGACATTCAAATCCATACCTCAATAATTAGAATGCCAATCATTTTCACACAGTTCCTGTCCGGAAATGCAATCTACACCTGTTGTCAATGTGGTACCCACGCAGCGGATCACGAAGAGTTGGTGTCGAAAGCATTTCAGGGAAGGCATGGACGAGCTTACTTGTTCAGTAATGTGGTGAATGTAACACAAGGTCCTATTGAAGAGCGAATCCTGATTACTGGGATGCACACTGTCTGTGATATCCAGTGTAGTATGTGTGGGAACGTGCTGGGTTGGAAGTACGAAACGGCATACGAAGAGTCTCAAAAGTATAAAGAAGGCAAGTACATTTTGGAAAAGGCCAAGGTGGTCTTACAGAAGGATGAAGGGGATGTAACTGATTTTACTCGTTTGAATGGGGCAAGGGATGATAGTGATGATGATAGCGATGATGATGAGCCCTAGGGCTCGGACCGAATGAAACCCACTGTACCTGTTCCCCATTCCTTTGCTTGTGTTTTTCTCTTGTATGTTGGCGCATTTTGATCGACATTCGCCTTGATTCATTGTACTATAATACCTTTTATTCTTTCAGTTGTAAAGTCAAAACCATTACCACATCTGTAATTTACACTATATCATTTCTCTTCATATTTGAATTCATTCCGTTCACGTTGTACTGTCCTTTTTACCACTGCTACTCTTGCGGCTTCTGTATCCGAGCATTTTCTTCAGAGTCTCCTGTCTCTTGTACACCCACATGTGGGCCAGAAGAAGATGCCACAACAGCATGTACCTGAGATTCCAAAGCAGCCAGTCTCTTATTGATATCCTCCAGGAATTTCTGCTGTACGACAACATCACTATTCGTTTTGGTTTGGTCATTCTCGTCTATCATTGCCCCATCTACCTCATCCTTGGCACGCATGGCCTGTTCCTCCTGTGAGGTACTGATCAAGTATATTGCCAATGCTGGCAAGGTAGCTGTAAACAGTTGCCACGCATGCCATGATTTGGACGTTGCTGGTTCTGATTTACCATATGATGACTCTGAAACCAGGATATCCCAGCTTTTTAGGCCACCATAGACGCGCTCTGCATACGGTGTGGTGGTTGGGACAAACCTTCCTATTTCAAGAAAACAAGTTCAACGTACCATCTTTTGATTTGATAGCATCCTGAATATCCTTTGAAGATAATGATCGTGAATAACCATACCGTGTCTCGACATGCCGGTTTTGTTTCATGGCAAGACTGTTAATCTTTGTACACAAATCATTTAAAACACGCCGCCGAACCATTACATATGTATGTATATCTATCAATTTGAAGTAGGTAAGAGATTCTTTATTGAGTCTAACGAAGGTAGCATTTCAAAAATGGTCGTTTCGCCCTGGCTTGGCCTTTTGGCCTCTTCAACTTCCCTTGGTGAAAAGTGCAACAGCCTCGCAATCACGTCAAACATAGTGCTCTTGGAATCTAATTCGCCACAAGCGAAACTCTGAACAAGTACTGCCTTGAGGTAATCAACATCAACGTCATTTCTCTTGCTTGCCCTTTTGAGGTCCTCAACCTCTTGTTTTAAAATTTGGGATGCCTGATCTCGTAGTTCATGGGTCCGTTCGCTTTCGTCTAATGCCGCCTCGAGGTCTTTTACTTTCTTTTCAAGATCAATCATTGTGCTTCCCATGACAGAATTGTATGATGGAACATTATCCTCTTTTGATATACCGGGCAGTTCCTCTGACTTTTGCTCCATCTCTGCCAACCTGATTTCTGCTTCTGCAAGCATAGTCTTTAGTCGTTGGACTTCTTCTATTGCCTTTGATCCTGTTGAAAGAATGGACTCAAGGTTTTTGAATTTCTCCTCCGTTGTTCGTGAATACGTTTCAAACCTGAGCCTCTCTTGTGTCAGTGCACTTTCCAACTTTCTCACGTTCTCCTCTAGAAGACTCACTTCTTCAGTATTCAAGGCATCCTCCTTCGCACTCAAATCTCTTTCCAGAGTCTGTATCTTGATTCTAGATTCTGATAATGTTGACTCTAATGCTGTGATTTTCTTATTGAGTTCACGGTCAATTGACTGAACCTCGGCCTTGAGCACATTACTTTCCGCCTCTGCTGCCATTGTCCTTCTGAGAGCACTGTTTATTTCTTCCCCTAGACTCTCCTTCTCCTTGACGATATCATCCATCAGGACGCATTTTGTACACGTATTTATTGCACTAGCCTCTTCCTCTGCAGCCTGCTCGCTCAGTGCCAGCTCCCTGGAGAGATCATCCACCTGCTGCTTCAGCACAGAGGTCTCTGATGCAAGAGACTCCTTGGTCTCGGACAGCTCCGCCTCCAGACTCTCACAGCGTGTACTGGTCTGTGCGAGTTCCTCCTCCTTACTGCGGATCTGATCCTCCAGACGGCTGAGAGCTTCCTTGTCATCTTCCTCTGCAGCCTGCTTGGCTGCTGCCAGCTCCCTGGAAAGGTCATCCACCTGCTGCTTCAGCACAGAGGCCTCTGATGCAAGACACTCCTTGGTCTCGGACAGCTCCGCCTCCAGACTCTCACAGCGTGCACTGGTATGTGCGAGTTCCTCCTCCTTGCTGCGGATCTGATCCTCCAGACGACTGAGAGCTTCCTTGTCACCTTGCCCTGCAGCCTGCTTGGCTGCTGCCAGCTCCCTGGAAAGATCATCCACCTGCTGCTTCAGCACAGAGGTCTCTGATGCAAGAGACTCCTTGGTCTCGGACAGCTCCGCCTCCAGACTCTCACAGCGTGCACTGGTATGTGCGAGTTCCTCCTCCTTGCTGCGGATCTGCTCCTCCGAACCTGAATGCAAAGTATCAAGTTCACCTTGGGCCCTCTGGAGTTTGAGCTCAATCCCACTAACCTTCTCTTTTGAATTCTCCTCCATGATGCGAGTTTTCTCTTCAAACTCTTTCGATATCTTATTGATTTCTGCGACATGTATGCTCTCTTTTTTCTGTAAGGCCGCTTCAAGAGCCTGAATCGTTTCTCTGAGGGACTGTATCTGTCGTGCAGACTGATGTGCCTCTGAGGAACCTTCTCCCTGTTGATCAGCAATAAGCCCACCATCCACGTTTCCTGCCCTATATTCCTTGATAATCTCATGAAGTCGTTCATTCTCTGCTGCTGTCGACCTCAGACGGTCACGCAGAGCCTTATTCTGATACTGGACCAGTTTCAGTGCAGTTTCGGTTTCTTGCTGGTCTATGCTCGGAGCCCCATTCGATGCCTCATCCGTTCCTGTAAATGTGAGAGAATATGATACGAAATACATAGATACAAGGCCAAAGAAGCGACCCAGAAGGACGCAACCGTCACCAACCACCACATTGTTATGAACCCTTACCTGCATAGTTCTTCCCTCTATTATCTATCAATCTATGCTGCTGATCTTTTACTTGTGCAGCAAATTGTTTTCCAGCTTCTTGGGCTCGATTCGCGAGTTCTTTGAAACGTTCCCTAAACGCCCCTGCTCCAGTTGTTTGCTGGGAGGACGTCATTTCTTCACAAGATGTAGACTACACAGGTATTATAAACGTTTTACTTGTAATCTTTTTATCAAACTGTTTCTTTCCTCAAGAATCTGCTGGAGTATGCGAATTCACACGTTTTCGAAAACGTTGGTTTTTCAGGAAAAATGTTATCGACCGAGAACGGCAAAAAAATCATGTTTCAAAACATCGATTGGTATGGTTCCATGGCTATTGTGGATTGATGATATTATATGAAATCTATTAGTTGGTTGGGATGCTGCAATCATTGCAACGGCAATTTCTCAGACCCTGGACTTGCCATCTGCAAGGCCTCTCCAAGGTCCTAACACCAAGAGCACGATATTTTTCATCAAATCCAGAGGATGAACCCAAAGAAACATCCTCATTTCTTCCAGGATGGATGAAATCCAGACTTCCTGGGGTGTTGGGTGGAAATAAAGAAGAGATTCAAGAAATGGCTAGTTTGGATATGTCGGCATACCTGAAACAGCTCAAGATGGCTCGTCGTTTGGGATCTATGACAGGCAATGCTTTTGGAAGTTCCAATGCATCAGATCCTGGAACGCAAGGGTTCCTGCTCATGTCCGAGCAGGTGATTGAAAGAATGCATGAAGAGGAGAGGAAGAATCCGACAGATGAGAAGAGTTTCTCAAAAGTTAGAAAAGCAGAGATTGCACAGAACGTAGGATGTAGCGTAGAGCAGATAGAAGATTGTATAGCAAGGTATATGTGGACGAAACATATGATGTCCACATTGGCAGAGTATAGGAAGAAAGGGTATGATATGCCAAAAAGTATGGAGGAGTTGGAGCGTGTGACGGGGCGATGGACGGACTTTAAACAGCAATATAGAACAAATAGTACACATTCATCTGGTAGCATTGTTATTCCAGCGAATGCAATGTCTCCAAAAGGAGGTCCATGTGGACTTGCAGGCATGACAGTTGGAAGATCAACAAAGTGCCCAAAAATGAGAAAGTCATACAAGGCATGTTGTGGACGAGGTAAATGAGAGATTCAAGTTAAAATGGTGGTTCAATTTGAGGCTGTGAGGAATATGAGGTATTGGTAAATTGATTGCTAGAAAAATTTCCTTCTCGGACCTCTGGTGCTCCAGCAAACATTTCATCAAACCCTAGTATCCGAGGAATGGCAAACTGAACAATTTGTTGAATCACGCGTAATTCAGCTTTAGAGACTGCGGTTGTGTATTGCGCATTCGCCCCTGCGGATTTATCATTCACATACAGTGAGAAGAAATATCCCGAGTCTCTTGCTGGAGAAAATTTCATAGTTTTTGTCACTGCTCCCTCAGCACTTCCCATTTTATTGGGATCATGAAAGAATGATCTTTCTGTCGCAGTCTCTGCGGCGTCCAAAATCTCCCCGCATTCAACAGCATTCATAGCAAAAGTACCTTTTCCATCCCAGTCATAGACACGATCCCCCTTGCCTTGGGCAAATTCTAACAGCACTGTACCCTCTCTCGACACACGAATACCACTTCCAGTCGATATTCGTTCCCATGTTGGCTTGATCACCTTGAGTGACATCGCTCCTCGTCCTTTGTAGACTGTAAAAGCTGTGTAGACATTGACCTTGTTGATCATGGGTTCCTCCGAGTTGGAGACCCCGGTCGAATACATGCTACCACCTGAAGGAGAAAATGATAGAATCTTCATGACATCAAACCGAGCATTGGAACGTAAATACGCTGTCTTATACGGGCATTTCTGCAACATGGAATGCAGGTTTCTGCCCGAAGATAATGCTGTTTGCTGCATTTTCATTCAATTACGTTTAATTATTAAATATTATTTATCAAACCAACGTTTCTCAGGCGCAGGTCTTTTGTTGTTGGTGGTCTTTCGGATTTTCTTTTCCACCATACCTTCTACACTATCACTGACTGCACTCCTTTTCTTCTTTGATACCTGTCGACCTTGGTCAACACCAGCAGATGCAAGCACATCTACCATCTGATCATCTTTCTGCTTCTTTCTCTGCTCCCTGCGGCGTTGAGATTTCGTCATTTGGGCAGTATCCTCTTTTTGTTCCTTTCCTTGCATGGAACGGGTTCTCTGTTTTAGCATTTGTCTTCTCTCCATCTTAAGCTTGCGTTTTGACTTGGTTTCTTCCTTTGGCTCCTTAGATTTCTTTTTAGATTTCTTGGTACTCGTCAGAGTGCCACCATTCTCCAATGCTGCCTTTTGCCTGAGCAAGTTTGTCTCCCTCTTCTTCAGGGCCTGAACATTATCAATGGCAAATTCGATTATCGGCCTATGATCTTTGCCCCACGTTTCAGGATTATTATTCAACTCTCTTAAAGCGCAAAGAGCGTGATCATGGGCTTTAAACTCAATAAAGGCAATGCCCTTGCTGACTCCTTGAGGCTCACGCAAGATTTTGACCTGGACTACCTTGGGGGTTTCCTTTGTAGCTCTGGTTCGGACAGCTTTCACAAAGAGCTGCTTCAAACGAGTCTCATCCCAAGACTTTGGAACATTTCTGACATTCAGACGAGTTTTTGAAACAGCGAAATTTGGACTTTTTAATTTGAGGGACGAGTCTTCTGCTCCACGAGCTCTCTTTGCCTTGTCAGAGTTGGACAATTGATTCCAAGCTGCACTTCCTTCCAGTATAAGTCCTTCCTGAGCAAGGTAAAGATTTCTTCCTTTTTCGCTATCAGGTTTTCCCTTCACTTCTCCAAGATCATTACTCTTACGGACAGCAAGATCTCGTATTTCATCACCTCCAAGAGCAATGTGGATTTCTACAGGTTTTCCAGCAATCATTACTTGAGGTCCCTTTTTTGCTATAGCTTTTTGAGAAGCTTCAGATGCTTGATTCGCTGATTCTACGGTTTTGAAGTCAACAAAAGCCGTTCCTTTGGGCTTTTTTGTCGATTTGTTCAGTACAAGTCTGGTGGACTTGACAAATCCAAATTTTTTCATTGCATGAAACACAGTCTTTTGTGTAGCATCAACAGGAATGTTCCTAATAAATACTGTGGCCCCAGGCTCTACAAAGTACTTTTCTTTTTCTGCTGTCAAAGCTTGCTGCAATTCTTCCGCCTTTTGATTCACTCTATTCACAACATCCTCGCGGTTTCTCTTTGTTTCCTCCTCATCCCTTTCTTGAGAGTCCTCACCCTCTGAATTCTCTGATGAGGACCCACTATTATCTTCTTCAACCTCCTCATAAGTTTCATCATCACTTTCCTCTCCTGATGAAGATCCCGAATCATTCTTATCTTTTGAGGAAAGGATTCCATCAAGCACAGTATTCATAATGGCCTTTTCCTTCTCAGGGTTGATATCTTCCTCTTCTTCAAATTCAAATTCTTCCCCTGGTTTGATACCTTGTATAATATTTGACTCAGTCTCTTTTTCTATTGGTTTCGCCTTTGCTTTATCCGCAGTATCTTTGGACTCAAATTCCCTCTTTGACACTGCCCAATCAACAGCTACAGTTCTTCCAGCTATATCAGTGGCATTCACTCTAGCAATTGCTTTTTCCGTGTCAGTCTTCGTGATAAAGCCAACAAAAGCAAAACCTCGTGAGTTCCCATCGGCGTTTCTTGGTATTGTCACCTCCCAAATCGTCAAGTCCCCAAATGCTGCTCTCAGGTCCTTCTCGGTGACATTAAATGGCAAGTTTCTAACAACAACCCTATGCTTTTTCAAATGCTTTCCATCTCCGGATATCTGACGTGCCCATAATCTCACAGGAACTGCCTTTTTCCCTGGACTGAACTTTTTCTGTTTTCCATGGAGAGATTTAACTGCCTTGAGGGCTTGCTTCACTGTCTCATATTGTACCAGCACCACTGAGCCAGAGCATCCATCTTGCTCCAGATGAAATTGTCGCATAATATACGTGGGTAGAGGATGGACAACATCTTCCACAGTACCGAGTTTCTTGGCATATTCAATGGCCCCATCAACATCATGAGGACCGAGCCCTCCAATGGCCACTGACTTTACCAAGTTGTGTTTCTTTGTATTCTGCTCAACATCGATCTGTTTTCGTCGCTTCTCCATAGGTTTTGCTTCTTTTTTTGTCTCATCACCGTTTTCGTCCTCATCGCGCAGCGTCTTTTTCTTTTTATTCTTCCTCTCTTCAAATGAAGCCCTCTTATGAGCACTTTCCAGTTTGATCACCCTCCCAGCAAGTTTTGTGCCATTCAACTCCTGAACAGCCCTCACAGCATCCTCTTCCAAAGCAAATTGAACGAAGCCAAATCCTTTGTGTTTATCTAGGCTCACACCATCCACTTTCTTCTTTACAGTGAAGCCATGCTTGACTGGACCAATTGAGCTAAACGTTTCAGTCAGCAAGTCGTCGTCAACAGACACATCGAGGCCTCGTACAAACACAGTCCGTTTGTCCTCTTCTTTTTTATCTGTTTCATCTATAGATTGCATTCCCGGATGACCCATTCTTCCTATTTCCCTGAAACAGCGATTTCTCTCTAGTCTCTACGAATTGCATGCAGAGAAAATGAGGAGAATGCACTGAACAGTAGGATGGTGCTATTGACTCTGATGATTGGATATAAATATATTTTGTTTACCCATCAGTAATATGACATGTATCATTGGAGTATTTGCATGCATTATTCATTGTTAGCAAGAAGTTGGAGACAATCCTGGATGGCCTTGCATCATGGCCTGATACAAAACTCACCACCTCAGGAGACAGCAAGTTGTAATGATCCACTTGCATGCCAAGGACCCTCTCTTGTACTTGGGTTGTGGAATCTCATTGGTATTGCTTGGACATGCAACCACTCAAGCTTTGCCTTGGAAGGCCTGCAATCACAAAGCCAGATCTGACATTGGGTTATTTCAAATATAATCATGCCAGAGGCTGTATAATAGAAATGTATTTACTGCTGATAATAGATAATCACTTTAAACTTATCCTGCTTACAAGCACTGCTGTTGATCACTTGTG
>PJEL010000655.1_pt1 | contig 40391 bp, 31 predicted proteins | sample 1853271 | NCBI WGS metagenome assembly PJEL01 (sample SAMN08108733, study PRJNA415343) | Invertebrate metagenome, whole genome shotgun sequencing project. | host: Globobulimina | place: Sweden: Gullmar Fjord | collected 2015-08
TCTAGCTGCATATGCCACATTTCCAAGACATGACCAATCGTCTTCATAAGATACACAATATACGTATTTCATTTGTTACAGAACTATTCATCAATATACATGTCCCGCGTTTTGAGTAGGCAACAAACCAAACCTCTGTTTACATGTCACTCGTTCCCTTGAAAATTTATCATCCGGAGAAAACCGTGCCGGGTGTGCAGAGTGCGTCGGCTTTCCGTCTGGATCAACTTTCTACACAATATATAAAGTGTTTATATATGAATATGTTCACGACTATAGACATACAACGTCCATCCACGTTCCAAGACAGATGCATGCCAGAGACAACCAATCATACCTTGAGGGTATAGCATCTATCGCCCTCCTTGTCTATATAATACATCAAATACATGATGATGATGATAATTGTATGTATGTAATCTAATTTAATTATACCAATGGCAGATAATCAGACAGACTGAAATTCTTGAGCACCATCCCCAGGCTGAGCTCGTTGTTGTCCTTGTCATCATCACAAGACAAGTACCTTTGTAAACCATCCCTTTGTATGATACGATACACCATCTCTGTATCTTTCAGGTACCTATCAGAATAGAAATAACACACCACCTTACCACCCGTATACTCTCGAATCTCATACTCTTTCCTCTTGACCAGCACCGTATAGCAGCATCTTGCCTCAGAAGAAGAAGAAGAAGAGGTACCACCAGGTACCACCTGAGACAGCATGTGCACAAATGCTTCTATACTAAAGTATCTCTGATCTTCTATAGCATCCCATGTATCTATGTGTCTATTGAATTTACCACTCTCTGGGGATATCCCCAGTCTACTCGTCCCAGTAAACGTCAGGGATCCCAGGAATGGAACAACAGGTGTCATGTACATGGTCCATCTGAATGCTATTTCGTAGTCATCCGTTCGTCGTATATCTCTCAGGATAAATGTTGGATTGAATACATTCTTCAGAAACTGGATGTTTTGTATATATCCATCTATAGTTGTGTATTTGGTGATTGGGTCTTCAAATTGGACAGAATCTTCATACTTGCTCACATCAATACCTTGATCATCAAACAGGTGCTGCAGATCCTCTTTCAAAAATTCCACCAGAAAATCATCACCATCATCATTATGAGATGATGATATACTAGTACGACGACATATGTGATACGACCTCGTGTCTGGTATGAATCTTCTCCCATGGCCATGAGACTGAAAGACCTGTCTTCCTACTACGTTGTTCTTCTGCTTCATTGTATGTATGTATGTATGTATGTAGCTACGTAGTCATTAATTAATACAATATAAATACATGTAGTATTGTTTGGATGCCATATGTTATACCAACAGACTGGTACCAGCACCACCACATGCATATGCATGTGGTCATCATCATGCCCATCATCATGATCATGTGTTGGGGCAATCTCTTGTATTGTCTCTTGTCTCTTGTCTTGTCAGTTAATAGAACATCATACCCATGGTACTACCATTCCCATAGTACTATATATAGTATTATGTAAAATAATACCATAATAATACCATAGTTTTGTGTAGCATTGACACAGGAATACTAGCATGGCAATACTCATACGACGGTACCCATCTTCTTTACGTAGTATAATGGATACATGGAGTTGTCGTGGTACCATTGTACCATGTCATGCCAGAGTACTGGTGGAGAGTCATGGTCGGCATGGCATGGTCACGGCCATGCATCGGGGATTTCCGAATTCTTTACATGCATACCATAGTATGCTCGTATGTACTTTTACGTCTTCTTCTTCTTCTTCTTCTTCTGTTGTTAGTCGTCGTCGTAGCTGGGTGGTCTCGGCAAGCCGAGAGGTGTCGAATCAGCGACAGCCAAAGCTGTCGAATGCAGAGAAAAAGGTTCTTCGTCAAAAGGCGCAACGGATGCAGGATGGGCTGGTGACGGTGAATGCTGGAGATAAGGGTTTGACTGTGAATTTTCTTTCTGGTTTGTTTGATGCGCTCAAGGCGAATCAGCTGGTGAAGGTGAGGATGGGGTGCTCACGGGAGGAGAAGAAGGGTAAAACTGAGGAACTAGAAAACATGCTGGATTGTGTGTGTGTTCACAGTATTGGATCTGTGGTTATATTGTTTCGACAAAAGGGATTGTCTATGCCGGATGCATTGGTGGCTCTGTTGCATGAGGGTGGAGATGAGGAAAAAGAAGAGGAGAATGTGCAACATCAAGAAGATGATGATGATGATGACGGAAGAAGAAGAGGAAGGATTCCTGATGAATTCAGGGTGATCTAGGTTGTTTGTTATTATTTTACATCTGTAGTACATATATGCAGACAGACAGAAAAATAACAAGTAACAAAATATATGTGTCGTCAATTGAAAGAATGTGTTGTGCAAAAAAGAATATAAGTTGTGGTGTATGTATAATGAAACTCTCATGTTTGGAAACCATATGGAGTTTCAGTCTCTTCTGGAGACTGTGTTTCTTGGGAATTGCCATGTCTCTTCTCCACGACACGAGGATCCAATGAAGTAGTATAGGGTGGAAGTCCGCTTCCATAATACTGCGTAGGCATGATATCTCCAACGTGATGTGGTTGCAATCGTGATGATGGTACAATCAGAGGCTGGTTTCCATACAAGTTCATCCCCGACATACTGTCCACGAGAGGATCCATCATTCCTGTGGTGGTATCTCTATCAAGATGTAGAGAAGGATGTGGGGTTGTAAAGAGGGTTCCCTGTGAGAATCCGTGTGGCATCATGCCAGACTGACTTGCATATGTCTGCTGGGCCAATGGCCTGGTATGCACCATGGAGCCTTGTGACACGGCAGCCATCATGAGTTGAGCTTTCACACCGGAAGGAGGTACTTTGGGATGTCTGCCCCAAGAGCATTTCAACTTTCGGCCATTGAACGCCTCCCCAGAACTCAGACCAACAATTGCATTTACAGCTTCATGATGTGTCTTGTAGCGCACAAAACCATAGTTACCCTTCCTGTGAAGTTTCATCTCCAGAACTGTGCCGTATTCGCTAAAGTATCCTTTAGCTTCATTATTAGAAACGTCTCCTGGCATGTTTCCAATGTAAATATTTGTGTTTGTGGGATCTATCCTGTCCAAAATGCGAGGATCCGGCGGCAAGGCAGACTCTGTCTTGTGTTGCGCCCATCCACATCTGATACACCTGGACCCGAGATGAGCTCCGTCCATTTTCTCAATTGCGCTTTGTGCTTGCTCTTTCGTGACAAAAGATACAAAACCATATCCCTTTGTCCTTCCTGTCGCAAAATCCCACATGACTCTGGCATCACTGCACCCTTGACAATGCGAGAAGGCTTCCATCAGTGTTTGATCAGTCACATCAGCCGACAAGTCTCCGACAAATACATGATGATGAGAGCCAAGTTCGTCTTCCTTTTCTTTCTGCAACGCCCAGTTCACTTTCATTGGCTGTCCATACAGCATTTGACCCTGGACACAGTCCAAGGCAATCCCTGCAGATTCTCTGTCAAAAAAGCGAGCAAATCCATACCCCGCTGACATTCCCGTAGCCCTGTCTTTGATGACCTTGAGTTCAGATATCCCATTAAATTGGGAGAATACCTCTCGAAGGACATTGTCATCGACGTACAAGTGCAAATTCCCCAAGTACAGCGTGCTGTGATTCAGAGACTTTATTCGGTCTTCTCGCCCATCTGCGTCATCCTTGGCTTTTTCCACTTGTTCTTCTTCTTCATCATCATCGTCTACAACTGCGACAGGAGGCTCCTGAGTCTCGCCTACAGCTGCATGGGTATCTTTTTCTTCTCCACCAGTGGTTTTCTCTTCTTCTCCTTCAAGTCCCCTGTCAGATTCATTCACCTCAACACAGGCCCTCTCTTTCAGATTCTCCATTCGTTTTTCTTCGTCGTACTTTTTCATTTGTTCTTGTTCACCAGTACCCTTCCCCCGTAGCGTGTTACCCTTCTCTGTCCCCATCGGACACATGCGCATGAAATATTACCCCCAAAAACCCACACTGAATCACTTTTTTCCTCTCAATACTGCAAACCCAGCCAAGCAGTGTCTTGTCCAAGTCTGTAGTAATCCGTTCCCCCAAGTCCCAAGCAAGATATGACTTCCCTCAGGAAATCGTCCCTTGTACCCAAACTAACTCTAGCTATAGATGCTTTACAGACCCTACACGACAATAGAAAAAAATGAAGTATTTGTATCGAGGGATACAGATGCGCGAAAGAAGCAAGAGATTGGGATGGGAAAGCCCGAGCCCTAGAGTCAACAATCAGCCACCAACGTGAAACCAATTGTATGCGATACTATGATGAAAATTGATCACAGTAATATCGATTCACACAATTCTGCTGGTTGCTTTGCGGAAGGTAGGATATGTGAAAAAGAAATGGGACATACGCCACCTCAAAACGACGCCTGACGGCAGATCCTCAACCCCACATCAAAACGTACCTTTCTCTCCACCAATCCCACTGATTGCATCGCGTATATTCGGTTCTTAAAATTTATTAAAAAGTGTGAGCAGTTGCTGCAGTGTAGGACGCATTGACTGTCGGGTAGGATGTGATATCCAGACATTTGGAACTTAAAATGTTACATTGTTAGATTGCGCATGATCGATCATATCATGATATCATGCATCGATGCACCTATGCATACACATGTGTAGATTCCAAGCAGTCTTGTAGGATGCAATGATCACGGTGGTCCTCGTAGATTCATACAATGGAATGTTCTACATACATGTACGTAGATCGGAGACGCGAAGGTTTGTCAAGAATATCGATCCAGTGATACCAATGCAACATGTCAAGACGCAAGCATAAACGCATGGTATGTGATCATCAAGTCAGATGGAACATGTGGTACGGTATAAGACACCCGTCGATATTTGGGTTTGACATCAGCATGTTTGATACAATGGAATTGATGTATCTTGGACCATGTTTATAAACAAGTCATTAGCCTTTGACGAGGATTCAGAATTAATGCCATGTTCTGTTGCCCACTAGTAGGGGCGTCATACTCATTTTCACCCTACATCTGCGAGTGCAAATACTTTGAGACGGATTCAAATATGCACGAGCCCCTTCTGACAGAATAATGGTAATATAACATTCACTTTCCGGTACCCTATTCTGATATGGTGGCATTCAGTTGATCTGTTGGGTGCCGCTGGGAACCCTACACCCTAGCATACGATTTCCACGCTTGATGATTAACAATACACGCTGTCAAGAACTGATATTTTTTAATAAAAGTATTGATGTGTGGCATCATCTGAGCAATGGAGAATAGTACGGGCGGAGTCAAGACTGTTGTGTTCACAGCACTGGTCACAACAGTGCTTCTTCTCACAACATTTGTCTTCCTGAATAGGATTCGGGGGGTGCAACTAGACTATCACAGTCCAATAGGCTATTATATCAGGCATGGGATGTGCACAAAACATGAAAAGTGCACCTTTATAGTGTCAGTCGGGCGCGCTGGCTCAACAGCCTTGCAAGATGCACTCAACCAACTACCGAATGTTTACATTCGTGGAGAAAATAACAATATGCTACGAATGCTGTACAATATTGAGCAAGTTGCTCTTCAAAATTCAAAGAAATATCCGAAAATAGGGGACCATTTGGGGCCGTTGTCTGAAAAGAAGGAATATGAGCTACACGTGCTGGGTGGGAATAAGCCAGCATGGTACAATGTGTTCCAGCCGGGTGCTGCTGCTTGTGCATCAAGTTCGTATTTCAAACACCTATATGGTTATGGTGGATTTCATTCGTATACTGTTGGTTTTAAGGAGATTCGCCATGCAGATGGGCTGGGCGCATTGTTCAAGTTGGTGACTCAACCCCCATGGATCTTTCCGAGATATAGTGGCATTGTCTACAAGACGTATGATGCCTATCTGGACTGGATGAGGAGTCTATGTCAACATTCAAAAATAATATTCAACATGAGGCGAGAGTATAATTACACACGAGGCCAGGGGTTCTATGTTGGAAGGGGTGATGTTTTGAAGAGAAATATTGAATGGATGCATCGCTACAGGAAGGCTCATAGAAGGTCATCTCACATTGTCTATTATGAGGATATGTTTGACCCTACAAAAAATGTCACTATCTTGAAAGATCTAGCTACATTCATTGGAATTAAGAAGGATGATATACCATTGGGGACAACATTTGCTAGGGTCCCTCATTCATAGGTACTCTTGTATCTGTAGGTACTTTTATATTTCTAGGTGATTACGTTGTTTAATTGATTAGATGAAAGGACTCTCTATTTCATGACGATGATAAGTCTTTGCAAGAAGCCTGAATAATTTTTCTTTGTTCTGCCAGGACATGAGTGACCAAAGACCAGGCAGGTTCCTCTGATGTTTCACATTCCCGGCATAAAGCCTCTGCTATTTGAGCCAACACAGCTGCATGTATTCCTACATCATGGGGAACACTTTCTTGTGCAAGCGCTATTGCATCTTGTCTCAAAACTTTAGTAATATTTAACAACTGTGCTTTTGGTGTGTCCCCAGCTTCTTTGGCTTCCTCAGGACGCTCTCGGCTCACCCTTCCTGACTCTATATGCCAGTAATATGTCAATTGAGACATTTCATTGGCTCCAGGAAGCACAACCTTTTTCCATCCAGGAGATATGTATTCATTCTCTACAATGCAAGGCTCTTGTTGAATATATTGCAACAGTGGGCAGGTTTGCAAGTGCTCTAGTTCCTCCAGAAACTGTCTGTCTGAAATTCCCACAGTATTTTGGCATCCTTCTACATCTATTCTCTGCCTTCGACGTGACATGCTCTATTCTCCACCCAATGGATAAAACGTGTACGTAAAATCAATGTAAAGGAGTGATTTAAAAGATTTCCGAGTATCTATTGCCCATGGAATGTCCCGGAAATATCCTGATGGAGGAGGCACCCGAGATTTTTTCTAATCTCTTGCATGAACAAGAGAGAGGTTCTTGGCCCACATGAAGGCATTAAATAATTTATTACATCAATAGGTATCATTACAACTCTGGTAGATTGCATGGATATCCTACAAGGATACGGAGACGCGTCTCCACATGCGAGTCAGAGTGAGGAGGACAATTCTGAGCAAGTTGTTGAGGACAAAGAGCAACAAATGTCACCTCAAGAAGAGGATGAATGTTCTCCAAAGTATGTCGAGAAGTTTGTGGCATCACTTCCGTCGTTTTTTAGATGTGACAGATCTTCTCCTACTGGTGAAGAGTCTCTTGGAACTGGGGAAGGGCGTCACGACGTCGATCCTAGGGTCGTTATGACGGTTGAAAAATGGATTCAGATGAAAAATAAAGGATACACGATCACGCAGGACTTGCGGAAGAGAAATTGGTACAAAAGCCCAGATATGATGATGTCCATGCTTGAAAAGTTTGATATTGACGATTGTGGTACATTTCTGGACCATTCAAATGATGGAACGGCGACTAGAAGTGATATACGGAGACTATGGTCACAACATGAAGAGAGGCGAAAGACAGAGAAGGAAATGAAGAGGTTAGGAAGGAATGTAGAGTTTACTAGAGGGGATGCTGTCTCAGCTGCAGTGGCTGCAGCTCAGGCTCATGCTGCATCATTTCGACGATGACTCAAATCTACTATGGTGCCCTCTTTACATTATTTTGAAAATAAAATTGATGATACGATTGGTATGATCAAAAGATACGAAGCTGACAGCCAGGAGATTGGATTCTTTGCCACAAAAATTCCAACAACAAAAAAGTAGAGACAGATTAGGAATTGATGCAACAAGTTATATGATGCCTGGGAACCTAGTACTCCATGGGCTTTTCTCTTCTCCCCCTTGCTTAATTGCAAGGCCTGAGTCAACTGATCTTTAGTGAGAGTAAAATCGCCATCCTTGACCCATGTAACTTGATATGTCTGAATATACTTGGCATCAAAACCAGCTTCACAGTAGATGAAGTAAAATCTATACTTCCGCCAAAATCTTTCGCTATATCCCATTTGAAGTATATCATCCTTTCGGTCTTCCCATGCCTCACGCCATTTCCTCAAAGTCACAGCATAATCTTCTCCTATGTCGGTGACATTATGAACAGAAAGTCCAGTTCCTCGAGCAGCTTCTACACAGGCACCCATAGATGGTAAATGTCCCCCAGGGAAGATATGCTCCCGAATAAAGTCAGAACTTTTGCAGTAAGAATCATATCGCTCGTCAGGAGCAGCTATCACTTGTACAGCCGCTTTCCCGCCGGGCTTGAGCGCTGCTCCTATGGTGGCAAAATATGCTGGCAAGTGTTCATGACCAACAGCTTCAATCATTTCACAACTCACCACGCGATCATACGTTCCCAGATTGGGTGTATCTCGATAATCGCACAATAGTAAGGTAATTTTATCCTCGAGTCCAGCAGCTTTAATTCTTTGTTTTGCCTCAGCTAGCTGCTCCTTGCTCAGTGTTAGGCCAACAACATGGCAGTCTTTCATCTGTGCTGCTCTTATTGCAAAAGAGCCCCAACCACATCCTATTTCTAGGACTTTGTGACCAGGTTGAATATCTGCCTTGCTGATGAGAGCATCAATTTTATTTATCTGAGATTCTCGCAAAGATTTTGCTTCTCCATTTTTCCAAACACCACAAGAATACGTCATTGTCTCGTCAAGGAAAGCTTTGTACATGCTGTTTCCTGCGTCATAGTGCTCTTCTATATTCTTCCTACTACCTGTTGCAGTATTGCTTCTCTGCCTATGTGCCCAAAACAGTGTTTTGTCTCCAATTCTGTTGAATATTCCCATCAAGCCTCTGTTAGCTTCTACAGAGTGTGCATTTGCTGTTACAACAGCCATCAAGGACCCCAGATCTCCACTGCCACCAAGACCCTTGATCACTTCGAAATCCCCGTCCATATATGCTTCACCTAAGCCAGTATCATGGCGAGATATTATTTTCCTGAAGAATCCTGCATTGTAAATCCTAACTGTTGCATTCAAAGGTGGTCTGTCTCTCCAAGATTCTGCGTCCCCCCCAACAGGAGGTTTGGGGGACCCATACACAAGCTCATCTCCAGTAGGCAAAATCAACCTTAGTTTCCCAGTTTTTATCGCTTCCTTTGCAAACGTGTCGAATACTTTAATTGCGATGGAATCTATCATGGATAACTTTGGGGAGCACACGGGACTGGGGCTCCATGGAATAGTGCCACCCAAAGCCTCAACAACATTCACTGCAGATGCAATGCCATCCTCATGGAAGCCATACCCACACCATGCTCCGCATAAATAGATACCTTGAGTTCCTTGGATTCCTTTTAGCTTTGATTGTGCTTCGACAGACTCTTTGCCAAATATGGGATGGGAGAGAACCATCTTTCTCAGAACCTTTTCAGGACAAGGTTTGTGCACAGGGTTCAGTGTCACAAAAAAATTTGGTACTGCAGACCCAGAACCTAGTGTCTGCAGCCTATTCACCCAGTATGTAACACAAACTGGAATATCAAGTTGATCTTTTACTCCTTCCCGTGATTCTATACAATTCCAAGAGGCCCATGTATCCCTATCTTTTGGCATCAAGCTTTCATCTTGATGCAAGTACACGTCATTATAGGAATATGGAATTTTCCTCAGCACGTCTCGTAATGCTCCAAATTCTTCCCCCTCGAGAATTTTTAATGAAATATCAGAATGTGTAGCAAGCACGACTCTATCAAACACTTCCTCTTTTCTCGTGGATACTCCATCTTGCATCTGATCAAACACCACAGTCAAAGCATCCTTCTTTGATCCATCAATTCGAACAACTGGACTCTCCAACCGTACATCCGACAATTCTTTCAGTATTTTATCGACATATGTTTTGCTTCTGTTAGTAACCACCCTCCAGCAGGGCCTCATCGTGATATCCAGTAGATGATGATTCACCCAGAAACGAACCAACATGCAGATTGGGAACTCCAACACCTTCCTGGCAGGAACACTCCATACAGCAGCACACATGGGCAATATGTAATTCCTCTTGAAACTGTCAGAGTATCCATGCTTCTCCAAATACTCTTCAAGATTCATATCATTATAAACGTGTTTATTATTTTCCAGCAACACCTTGGGTGCCTCCCTCCCGAACCTGAGCACATCGTACATCATTCTCAGAAAGCTTGGAGAAAATGCACGACGTTTCTGCGCAAATATAGTCCCAAGACCATGACTTGCCCATTCTAATCTACCAGAATCGACGGACAAAGAAAAGGACATTTCTGAAGGCTCGCTGTCCACTCCAAGCTCTTCAAACATGCCCTGTAAATTAGGGTACGTTGTCAGATTGAAGACTTGAAATCCCAAGTCAATCGGATATTCACTAGATGTAGAATCTGTCAATGTATGCCCACCACATGTCTTTTCAGATTCAAATAGCGTCACCGTGCAACCTTGCCTTGAAAGCATCAAAGCAGTGGACAGTCCAGATATGCCAGAGCCGACCACGGCAATTTTCTTCCCTTGAACACAGCTCATTGTGATCTTACAATTATAGAAACAATATTTAATGACAATGTGCTACACATGCGTGAGTATGAGGAAATCTGCTCATGTGGCCCTGGACGCCTAGGAAAAAAATGATATCAAATGAAACCCAGGATGATTAATCCACACATATCATTCCCAATATGCTTGTATTTATTAAACCTAATAATAATCTATTCTTTTGTATATAGAAATGGCCTCATCTTGGCCAGACGGGGACCAGTCATAAGGGTAGAATGTGGACCGTTTGATGTTGCCCACACTGGAGACACATATTCCCATTAAATTAGTGCACGATGTATACAGACACTCTAAAAATCTCCCTGTCGTTGAACCAATGGTGTGGGCAGAGAAGAAAAGACCGTATTGGACCACTACGTAGGCAACTGAAAGCTCGTTCCGTAGAACCGACAAACGATGTCGACTTTCTCGTCCGTGAAATCGAGATTGGGGAAGCGAAAGACAACTTGATACAATCCAATGGGGAGGGAGATATCTTTCGCAATGGTCTTAGGGAGATACAAAAGTTGTTTGTCCCACAAAAGGCTGTGACAGATGACTACCTCTTGTACCAATTATGGACTTTTCCATCGCACGTATTTGGGTGGATGAGCCATTCCCTCGCTGGTTCAAGTATGCTGAAAGCTCTCGGGGTTGGAAGCGGTCCAGCTGATGCGGTAGGATTATCCGCTGCTATAAAATGGATCACAAAAGATGGGATCGGTGCTGCTGGAAGGTTGTTTGTTGGAGGAAAGTTGGGATATATGTTTGATGAGGACCCCAAGCGCTGGAGGATGATTGCAGAAATTTTCACAACGACGGGGCTTTTTCTAGAAATAGCAACACAGGTATCCCCCAATGACTTTGTCATATTAGCTGGTGGTGGTACAATAGCCAAAGCTCTAGGATCTGGTATAGGGAGACCATGTTTTCGGGTAATCCAGACACATTTTGCTGTAGAAAATAACATTGGAGATGTATCTGCGAAAGAGGAAGTATGGGAAACCTCGGCACAGCTTGTAGGTATTGCTGCCAGTGTGGCACTATTAAGTGCTCTTGAAACACTGGGCACCCCAGAGGCAGTCGTTCCTGCCTGGTTCGGCGTCCAAGCAATACATGTTGCAATTAGATATTATTCTCTCAAAGTTTTATGTTTTCCCTGGCCAAATTTCAAGCGGGGCTCGATGATATCCTCTGCCTTTATTCAAACAGAAGAAGTTCCGAGTGTCCAAAATGTATCATATCAGGAACGTATGTTTCAAACTCCAATCCGTCTCATCAATGGTACAGAATGTATTTTTGGAAGTCGATGGTCCGATGCAATAGGATCAAGAAGCAAAGAGGAGATATCTGCCATTCTTCGTCTGTATCAGGAGGAAAAGTATATTCTGCTCATCGACACCAATAGTACCATTCGTGTCATTTTATGGGTAGATGCTTCAGGAGAAGATCTGATGAGAGCTCTGTTGCAAGCTTGCTGGATTGACGAGCACACAACCGTTGAAAAAGGATATACACATTTCCAGGAGATGGAACTTATGACCTCAAGCTACTCATACATCAACAGAGTTTTTCCCGAGTTCGAAAGGAAAGCCAGAGACAATGGATGGGATTTTGAGAAAACCATACTACCCTTCCATGAATGCAACACTCGACTGGAAAAGGTAGATGGTGCTAGGATAGATGATGTAGAGATAGTTCACAGGCAGAACCAAGAATTTTGAAATCATGTCAAACCCCTATTTTGAATAAATCATCGTTACATATCAATAATGTAGCACTATTTTGGAATTATACTAGTATTTAAGCTGACTTCTTAAGCTTGTTGAAAGCACGGCGAACCTTGGCACTGCGCTTCATCTTGTTAACAGCAGCCACGTGTCTGTCAAAGTCAGTCATATTTGCCTTGGCTTCCCTTTTGGCAATCTTCTGTCCCCAGCTGGAGGAAGCAAACTTGGCAAATACATCAGACTCTTCAAGTGCCTTTTTAAGCACTGCCTTTTTAGCTAAACGAGGAATGTCCACCTTGAAGTCAGTGATAACGAGTCTCTTGAAGTTCATTGGGCGGCGAATCTCATCAGGGCGATCGACCAAAGCCTGCGTTGTAACAAGTAAAGTTATATGATTATTCTGGAATTCCCTCCTTAATGCAGACGGATGGCCACGTTCGTCGAAATGCGTTGGCAGCGTGATTCGCCGTCATCCTTTCAACGAAGAATAAGGCTCTTATGACGTCTCTTCTACCCTCATATATCTATTAATCAAACAAATACTTACCTTGTTCAAGTCTAAGACATCGCTAATAACATAGAGCTTTCCATAGTCGCTTCCATAATTCACCATGGCGACACGGCCAATCTCTACGGTACGCTTGAAAGGCATCTTTCCTGTGTTTCTGACTTTTCTAGTTACAAATATAATAAGAAGTGCCCGGAGAAACGGTCTATCGTGAATCTAAGTCTCAAGAGATGCCCTGCCGTCGCATGCTACTTTCAGCCTGCCACATCCACTTGGATTCAGCTATGATGGGACCTTAAAACGAAATTTACAATGTCCATGAGTATACGTATAATTGCTTACACAAACGTATGACGGATTGATGAGTGTCTCTCAAAGGTCCTACATGTTTCTGGACCTCGTCATATACCATGCATTTCCGATACTTGTTGTGTACACTACTCCTCTGTTGATGAGGAGAGTATCTTGTCAACATTGCATACTCTTCTTCCAGGGTGTGTAGCACATTCCCCAGGTGTTGGTGGGAACCCTGCAGACAATTACATATCATCAGATATATTCCTACGCTCAAAAAATGTACTGAAATGTTTTGACAAGGAAAAATAAACCCAAACATACCTTCCAACAAGAGTCTCACATCTCCCTCAAATTCCAGTGGATCATAGGCGGATTTAAATCTTTTGACAGGAATTCCCTGTCTATCCACCAAAAATTTGGTATAATTCCATTCAATGGCACCCTGATCTTTTGAGAGGGAAGCAGCAGTCGTCCTGCCTGCTGCATTGGGGAATGAAATTGGCTGCTGTGCCTTTAGATATGCATAGAGAGGATGGGCATTCGGCCCATTCACCAACTCCTTATCTACAACTGTCACATTGATTCCAAATTTATTAATGGCTGCCTGGCGCTCTTCCTGTGAGGTTCCAGGAGCCTGTCCTCCAAATTGGTTACATGGAACGCAAACAACCTCAAAGTCTTCATACTTTTCCAAAAGATATCGAAGACCTGGGTAGTTTACATTCATCAAAGGTCATTCAGATGCAACATTCACAAACACTGTCACCTTATTCTTGAGATACGATAGAGGAAATTCGTCTCCATTGTATGACAAGGAAAAGTCATACGCAGAGTCATGCCCTGCTGCCATTGCTGCATCCTCATGGCCTACGTATGGAAGGACTGTGGCCATGGACAGCCACATGAGAGCATCACGCCTTTGATGCATCGATGCATCACGCATGCTTGCCCTCATCCTGCATGTTGCTCTCGTAGTAGTTCCTGAACCACAAGGCAAGGCAAGGCAGGGACGACACCCAGAGACATGGGTGCCCAGAAATGTTTGGGCCTGCATTGTTGATAGTACTTGTAATACTTTCAACAAATTGTTTTTTACCGAGTCGTCATGAAATTCTTACATTCATTATACATGTGGTAAAAATGTAACTTTTGGTTTCATCCGTATCTCACAATGGACACATCCAATGGGCAGTCTGCATACAATGCTGTGGCTCTTTCAATCGCATCCATTGCCCATTCCTCACGATTACCAAATGCACCACACCCTAAGAGGGTTAATAATAATTTCTGACGCTCCCGTTCTCGCAAGGTTCCTACGGCCACAGCAAACGTTGCTTCATATGCAGCTTCTAAGATCAACCTTGCCAGTGGCTCCCATGCCTCCTGGGCAGCCCTACAATACGCAATGGGCAATGCTGAACAATACACTTGTGTAACAATATTCCCACATGATGTATGAGTGACTTCTGTATCTCGTTGTACCGCAACTTTGAGCAGACTCCGAACTTTATCCCTCTCTTGTACACTCATTCTCTCCAGCTTTTCATTGATACGTTTCAGCCCATTCTCATCTGCAAGCATATACCCGTTTCTCATCTCCCAAAGATGCTCCGTATCATTTCCCAGGAAGGAACCAACACTTTCTAAGCAATCTATTTGCCTATCACACGTCTGGCCAATATGACCATCTTCAAAACAATAAAAGTAGTTTCTGTACACTGTGCCTGCTCCACAGGCAATCGCACATATGGGACCTTGGGTACAGTCATATTCATACATATCTACTCCCCGTTCTGGAATTACATTAGGACTGACCATTTCTAATGCATTGAATTGTGAGGCAACCTGGATCACACAGCCATTATATGTGGGGTCACAGTGAAAGTTCCTAATGTCTCCGACAATCTCGTCGATAACAAGACGTGCTGTTCCACCTCGACTGCTTGCTGGTAATGTTTGTCTGAGTTCAGCGACCGACTGTATCTCAAAGGACCCACATGTATACCTTGTATGTGTTACCAGAGACACCATTGACGTGCCCTCAACCTGTATGTTCTCTCTCACCTGTTCGGGACTCTCTTCATCGAATCCAAACAGTTCTCTAAACCACATTCTTTTTCTTTTGAAAAATATATATGTAATCTATCTATAGCGATATATCTTGAAACATTTCCAAATACCACGTGTTTAGACTGACTCCGTCCGAGTCAGGTAAACCTACAGGAAGCGTCCTAGGTCGTGTATGGTATATCTCGACATGGTGGCTTGCCACCTTGGCAAGCTTGCATGCACAATGAGCCATGCAGACTCTATCTTTCATCCCAACATACTGTATAGTACAAGAAAATAGTGTACATGGTTGAATGCAAGTAGTTTCCATACGAAAGACTGTATCTTTGCTCCATACATTTTGAATTGCGTCATTTTGAATTGCGTCAACTCCTTGTCCGCTCCATCACCATTTTGAAAGTTGTGCTTCAGGTACGTCTGTGTATTCGTCTGTGTATTCGTCTAGAATGGGGTGCGTGAACTACATGTACACATGTACAGGCCACATGTGGTGAGAGAGATCATCCAGACAGCTGTCTCTGCAGAGTCATTGTCGAAATAAAAAAAGAGGTGACGGAACCGTTTGGAAAGAGTATTCGTGGACGTCTTACAAGAGAGAATACAAACTCTGGTGAGTCAATCGCGGAAGCGATTGGAACATACAGAAATCAAACCGTGTTGTGTATGACGAGTATGTGGCAGACTCTGCCTACTGAATCTGAGAGTATCTTGTGATTCAAACGACACACTGTACTCACAACAGCAGGCGCTTGGAAATAGTCGATGATTCTTCTACCACCACAGTATGTGTATCAATCTCTAGCTCCCCTGCAAGGTATAATCGAGATACTATCATTGCAGTTGCATGCAATACATTCCTCAATGGACGGAAAAGCGTACGCTGACATGCGCATTAACTTTTTAACGGATTTTCACCCAGTCGGATGATACATCAAATACTATACAGTAGTATTAAAAGTACGTAATTATCACAGGTAGTAATGAAGTAGTATACTATGTTGGTGAAGAACAGAACATCAGCGCTCAGCCGTTGGCTTCAGTTCGTTGCCATCCTTCGACTCATCTCTGTCATCCTCGGCTATCTCCATCCTACAAAATTATCTCAGAATCTGTACTCTGGAACACCTGAGGAATCCACATATCTTCAAACAAGAACATTTGCTACCTGGACCACAACATCATGCATGTTGTGTCTTTTATGTGCTAGAAACATTAGCAACAGGGGAATATATGCTGCCACTTTGGGTTCTTTTATCATTGCCTTGGCCCATTTCCTTTTGGAATTCTTTGTCTATGAATCAGTCACTATTAGAACAGTCTTACAACCTTTGATAATCGCGTCAATATCAACATTATGGATGGGAGCTGGTTGGAATTACTATACAGAGTATGTCATGAGCATGCCAGCATCCTATTCTGAGGAAGTGACAGCTGGAAAGACTGACTGACTGATGTATATACAGTATACATGTATGTATGTAAAATGTATAATGGTATCATTTCATGTCCAACCAACTACAAAGATGATACACATGATTCCCTTGTATGTAATCATGTGAATGAACATTCTGCATGCAAGCTTGCAGTCAATTGACTTGCGTACGTACGCACTTGCAGAATCAATCAATCGATTGATGAATAGTGGTAGAAACACACAGACACGGCAAGAAATAATTCTTAAAAACCAAATCTTTACATTGTTGTTGGAACAGCAACAGAGAAATACAAAGACACATACTATTCAATATTCTTATTCTCAACAACAAAAAACAAGACAAGGGAAACAACAGTCTCTCTCGTTGTTCAGATTACAACACACGCTGTGGTGATTCATTTCAATACAACAACGATAATAATGGCTTCAACTGATGTGGTAAAACCAGTAGAGGATGTATCAACTGAGCAGACAGGTACGACGGCGTGTCTCCGGATGATTGCCGCATGACACATACCTCATCATTTGATACTGTAATATCTCATTTTGTAGGTAACAATGAACCAGATTTCAGTCAGAAACATCCACTTGAATCAAAATGGACATTGTGGTTTGATAATCCCGATGGCAAGCAGAAACAATCTCAGTCACAATGGGGACAAACATTGAGGGCAGTGTATACATTTGATACAGTAGAGGACTTTTGGTGTTTGTATAATAACATCATACCTCCAAGTAGATTGGCTAATATGAGTGATCTTCACCTGTTCAAGGAGGGTGTGGAACCAAAATGGGAGGATCCTGCATGTGAACATGGAGGGAAATGGACAGCTATCTTAGCAAAAGGAAACTCTCAGCTGCTCGATACAAACTGGTTACATGCCGTCCTGGCATGTATTGGGGAGCAATTTGATGAAGGAGATGAGATTTGTGGTATTGTTGTGAATGTTCGACCAAAGAACAACAGGATTGCTGTGTGGACAAAGACTGCAAGTAATGAAGCTGCACAGATTAGTATTGGTAAACAGTTGAAAGAGATCTTTGGAATGCCAGAGAATGCAAGACTTGGATATCTTGTCCATGCTGATGCCAAACGTGCAGACAGAAAGGCAAAGGACAGATATACAGTCTAATGATGATATTTTCAAATTGCATGGAAACAGGTACCTGGAGTGTCATTTTAAAACATTGTAATACCATAGACACGTACACGTGCTGTGTATTTTCTGGTAGACGAACGACTCGGTGATTTCGTACGAATCCTTTGTGGTGCTTGACATGTTGAGGAACATGTCTGTCATTCGACAGACCACCACGGGACCTAGTATTGGTAGCAATACTACGAGAACATTCTATAGCAATGGAAGAAAAGCAACAAGGCGTTCTGTTCGTCAGCAGGGAGGAACGCGGGCAGCATCCTCAACGGGTGGTTCAACCACACAACGTCGTGAGAATGTGGATCCGCAGACGGTGATACGTCAGCTGCGGGACTTGCAGTCTTTATCGGAAGAAGCATTTCGTCTGGCAATACAGAGTGGACCTCAGGGTTTTCGTCGTGGAGCGCAGGCTGCACAGGCATTTTTGAGTGTTGGAAGGGAGCAAGTGGTGAAACTGCAGAGTGGTGCAGATGGTGTGGATAGGCCTGAAGTGATCCTGAGGACGTTGTTTGAACGCTTAGGGGCTACATATATAAAACTGGGGCAATTCATAGCCTCGTCGCCGACAATTTTCCCTGAAGAATACGTCTTGGAGTTTCAAAAATGTCTTGATGAGACACCCCCAGTTTCCTTCTCTGTCATTAGGAACATTGTTGAGAAGGAGCTCGGGGTTCCTTTGGAAGATGTGTTTGAACGTGTAGATTCGACTCCTTTGGCGACGGCGTCCATTGCACAGGTGCACTCGGCTGTCCTGCGAGGAAGTGGGAAAGATGTGGTGATCAAAGTTCTGAAACCTGGGGTTGAAGATACTCTGACGACTGATTTGAATTTCTTGTATATTGCTTCAAAAGCACTTGAAATAATATCTCCGGATATATCTCGGGCATCGTTATCCGATATTGTTGGTGATATCAGGTCCTCTATGATGGACGAGGTTGATTTTAGAAAGGAAGCACAGCATGTAGAGCAGTTTGCCAGGTATCTAGACTCGAATGGTCTTCGAGGTATTGCAACATGCCCTGATATATACAAACAGTATTCCACAGAAAAGGTCATGGTCATGGAACGATTAGACGGAGCCCCACTTGTGGATTTGGAGGCCATCAGGAGGACCTCCCAGGGAGACCCAGAGCTTGTCCTCGTGAATGCATTAAACGTATGGTTGGGATCTTTGTTGGGGGCAGAGTCGTTTCATGCAGACGTGCACGCTGGTAATCTATTGATTTTACCTGATGGACGGGTCGGATTTATAGATTTTGGTATCGTGGGTAGGATTTCACAAACCACATGGAGGGCTGTGGAAGCTCTTCTCCTGGCAACAACCACAGGTGATTACGATACCATGGCCAAGGCTCTCGTGACCATAGGAGCTACAGATAAAGAAGTAGATATTTCTCGATTTTCTCAAGATTTGAGGAAACTTGGAGAGAGTTTTGAGAAGATTGACACAGAGCTGATTGTATCTGTTGAAGATGGTGCAGCAGCAGCAACCATTGCAGCTGACAATGATGCTGTGAATAGATTCTTGATCGATATTATTCGAGTAGGAGAGGAAAATGGAGTGAAATTCCCTAGAGAATTTGCCTTGTTGATAAAGCAAGTGCTGTACTTTGATAGATACACCAGGCTCTTGGCTCCAACCATGAAGCCATTTGAAGATGAACGAATTACAAATCTCGGAGGAGGGGGCGACGTTATCGTCGATATTTAGTTCTATACTATTTGTTTATATTACATTTAATATAGAATGGTGGATGTTTCTCCGACACCTTCTCAACTAGGGTTGGAGGAGAACAGTGACCTTGGTGACCGTGGGGGTTTATTCTCAAAAGATAACACTGAGGAGGGTCTTGAAGAGGGATTATTGCAAAATAATAATCATACAAGATTAAATCATGCAACGGCAGCCCTATCTGCGACTATTGTGGGTGCTGGTATCGTTGCCCTTCCGAGAGCTTTTGCCTCTTTGGGTCTCTTACTGGGAACCATCCTTACATTGTGCATCTTTGGTCTATCCTCGTACACCTTGTCTGCGATGATACGATCAGCAACATCTGTTGGGTGTTGGACATACGATGAACTCGTTCGATCACAGTTTGGAAGAATTGGAGGTCAATCTCTGGACATTTCTATTGTGTTGAATAATGCTGGTGGGATGATTATATTTCTCATCATTATGGGAGATGTCCTTGTTGGTGCACCACCTCACTACAGTGGTATTGTGACGAATTTATTTGGAATTCACAGTGGGGATGTATGGTGGGTATCTCGTCCCTTTGTGATGGGGGTGGTGTGTGCCTGCGTCCTCTGTCCACTTGTGTCTCTGAAGAATATTCGCATGCTGGGTCCAATGTCATCTGTTGCTGTCATGGTTGCTGGTGGCTTGGTTCTTTCGATTGTGTTACTTTCAATAGATGCGGGATTTGAAGGCAAACTTGGAGATTACAATTGGTTTCCAAATATGGATATTCTTGGGGATTCTCTGTCTGAAATCATCACATCTCTGATATCTATTCTGCCTGTGATTAGCATGGGTTTTGTCTGTCACTACAATCTCTTTCCCGTGGCAAATAATTTGGAGCGATTCACAGAACGTAGAATAGCCATGGTGATTCGAAGGGCTCTTGCACTATGTACTGTACTCTTCCTTTCCCTTGCTGTTTCTGGAGTGCTCTTGTTCGGGTCGCACACAGAGGCAAACGTTCTCCTTAATTTGCGGCCAGAAGTAGTACAAGAATACATACATCCCAAAGCTGCATCTCTTCTTTGTCTTTCCATAAGAATAGCATATTGCATGTGCCTCATGTCCTCATTCACCATGCTTAACTGGGCCCTTCGCGAGACTCTGACTGTCAACATATTTGGAGTTCGGATGCTTCATGATTGGAAATTTTATGCCAAGAGTTACTCTATTATCTTGGTAGAATATCTTATATCTATCTTGTTTCCAAACATATGGACAGTTATGAGCCTTACCGGAGCCACTGCTGCAGTGTATGTAAGTTACATCCTGCCTGGGGCACTTGTATGTAGTGTGCATGGTGATGGAAAGATAGATTTTGCTCTGGGAGGGTTCTGCGTTGGGTTAGGTATTCTCATGTCTATTTTTGGAGTTGCTAAAACATTGTTTCTTTCATAAGTATTTTTTTTTTGCCTTGTCAACATACTGATACACTAGTGTTGCAATGCATTGAAAGCCACATCCTGGCCTTGTGTTCAATATAATCTATGTTTCCCCACCACCTACTCCCAGACATGAATCGAGCCAAATCCACGATGCATAGATTGTACATCTCCCTGAATTCTTCCATTGGATACTCCTCTGCATGTTCTGGACAAAGTGACGATGTCAACTCTGTGTAATAATGAGACAGCAAGTCCTCTTCGTACTCATGAACAAGACACCCCTGTATACTACAGCAGATCAAGTATGCCACATCTCGAAGAGGTGTTGCCATTCCACAATATTGGAAATCATATCCACCAATCTCCAGTGGCACATCACCCTGGCCTGGGTAGAAGAAGAAATTTGCAGCCTTGGCATCCCCATGAATCACAGTTCGGAACCGAGTATTCGTAATTATTTTGTGTATTTCTTCTGCTTTGCTTCTATTCAATCCAAGCCGAACCCATTCCTCTTCCAGATCATCCAGTTCATCCTGGCGTGTACCCAGTTGCCAAAAACTGCCTTCATTCCAAAGACCTTGAGGAGGATCCGTGGTTCGAAAATGTACAGCGTGAAACTTGGCGAGCCAAGAAAGAAGCGCCTTTCCTTCCTCTATTGTCAACTGATTCCCCCTTCTGGTGTAATACGTACCATGGTCACTTAAATCACTCATCACAATCATGACACCATCATCCTCTTCACTAACCCCCATGAGTTGTGGAACCAGCACCCCTCGTGCTCTCATCTGAGGCGATACTGTTTTATAAAAGGAAGATTCTACACTATATGATCGTACTTTACGACAATGGTCTTCTGATTCATCCCGTGTCTTTGGTGGTATGAACTGCTTGACAACAAGAGAACATTGTTGATTATGTACATTTGTCGCATTAATGGATACTATTTGTCCATATCCAGCCCATAAACTACCAAGTACTCGTTGTTGGACATTTGAGTACGGAGATCCGTGACATCCTGACGTCAGAATGTCTACCGGCATGTGAGACATGTGAGATTCCGTGCTACCAATAGAATTCTTGCGTCTAGAATCACATAGATTCAGAGCATGTCATTGTAACTATTTATTCGAATTTTTCAAAGATTTGGCAGATTCTATCGATGCAGAGTGTCGTTGCATTGTAATATTTGACTCACAACTGACTTGACTCTCAGAGTCAAGGTATCTTGTCATCATCCTTAAGGATTGGACCATCAAACAATGTTGTGGGGTACTGACACGCCAGAACTTGGAATTCTACACAGATAGCAATGAAACAACCTATGAGCCAGGTTCGACCTCGTCATTACAGGCGGGTACAATGTGGAATCAACGACCAGCTGCAAGACAATTCTGTCGTTTGAAATCTCTCTGGCGTTCAGGAGAGTCTGAATCACATTTTATATTGCTGGTGTCCCTTCATCTTTAGTTGGAAGCATTAAATTTTCATTTTTTTCTGTATCCAACCGAAAGAAGAATGCTCATGGTCGCGACAAAGGGAAATCTAAAAGGGTGCCAGAATCGCTTCCATGTCACGTCCCTACCTTTGAAAACCTCAACGTTGATTGCGAAGAATTCACGTCTGCATAATACGTATGGATCTTTCTCTAGAATGGGTGGAAGAGGAACGATTGTGATTCAACGAAGACAGGGGATAACCACCCTTGCAACACCAGAAAAGAATATTGCTGTCCCCAATCCCCAAGCTTTGTTTGATTCTGATGACTCGATGCGGGCTTTCGGAGAGCATTTTGACTACCGTATAGAGCAGTATACAAAGACATTGATGAATATTGAAATGTACGAAGGGAGCCTAGAGAATTTCGCTCTGGGATACAACAGATTTGGTTTTGTCAGGCAGAAGGATTGTATTGTGTATAGGGAATGGGCTCCTGGTGCCACTGGTGCTCAGTTGATTGGGGACTTCAATGGTTGGAATGGTATTGATATGAGTAAGGATGATTTCGGAGTGTGGAGTGTGACGATTCCTGATAAGGATGGTCAGGCAGCAATTCCTCATGGAAGTAGGGTGAAGATTCGTCTGCAGCACCCTGGTGGTTGGTGGTTGGATAGACTTCCTGCGTGGATCACGTGGGCAACTGTCGAACCGAATAAAATGGGAGCAAAATATGATGGGATATACTGGGATCCTCCTAAAGGCGAAAAGCATGTATGGAAGCACGATAGGCCACAATTTGCAAAGGATGAATCATTAAAGATTTACGAGGCTCATGTAGGAATGTCGTCTGAAAAAGAAGAGGTAGCGTCTTACCGGTACTTTGCGGACCATATCATTCCTAGGATTAAAGAAGGAGGGTATAATGCTGTGCAATTGATGGCTGTTCAGGAGCATGCGTATTATGGATCATTTGGATATCATGTGACAAACCCATTTGCTGTGAGTTCAAGATCTGGAACTCCAGAGGACCTGAAATATCTTGTAGATACTGCACATGCGAATGGAATTCATGTCCTTTTGGATATTGTACACTCTCATATTTCCAGTAATGCAGATGACGGGCTGGCTGGATATGATTTTGGACAAGGACTTGGTCAAAATTACTTTCTGCAAGGGGATGCTGGATACCACAAACAATGGGATTCGAGATTAATGGATTATAACTGTTATGAAACACTAAGATATCTACTATCCAATGTCAGATACTGGCTGGAGGAGTATAAATTCGATGGGTTCAGGTTTGATGGAGTGACAAGTATGTTGTACCATCACCATGGTATTGATGTTGGATTTTCTGGAAATTACAATGAATACTTTTCCATGTCGACCAACATTGACGCTATTGTGTACTTAATGCTTGCAAATAAACTCATTCATGAACTAGTACCTTCTTCAGTAACCATAGCTGAGGATGTATCAGGAATGCCAGGGTTGTGCAGGAGTGTGTCTGATGGAGGGGTTGGATTTGACTATCGCTTGGGAATGGGGTTGCCAGATTTCTGGATCAAACTTTTGAAGCATGTCAAGGACGAGGATTGGAAAATGACAGAGCTTGTATCAACTCTTTGCAATAGGAGATATTCTGAAAAGACTGTTGGGTATGCAGAGTCACACGATCAGGCCTTGGTTGGAGATCAAACTATTGCCTTTCGGCTCATGGGTGCAGATATGTATGAAGGCATGAGTTCGTTAAGTCCGGCATCGGAAATCATTTCTCGGGGAGTTGCATTGCATAAGATGATCCGTCTCATTACAATGGCTCTAGGAGGAGAAGCATATCTGAATTTTATGGGCAATGAATTTGGGCATCCAGAATGGATTGATTTTCCAAGACAAGGCAATGATTGGAGCTACAAGCACTGCAGGCGACAGTGGAGTTTGGTGGATTCGGGTCATTTGAGGTATTCTGATCTTCAAAATTTTGACAAGGCGTGCATGGAAGTAGATAGAAAATACCCATTCATCGCATCCCCTATCCAATGGGTCACCATGTTGGATGATCATAAGCAAATCCTAGTTGCAGAGAGAGGATCACTCGTATTCGTATTCAACTTCAATCCTTTCGAAAGCTTTGAAGGTCTTAAAATTCCAGTCCCAATTCCAGGAAAGTATAGGGTAGTTTTAGATAACGATGAGCCATCTCAACGTCGAGTTGGTTGGGATGTGGATCATTTTTCTGACAATAAAGATATCGACTCCTTGCCACAGAACCAATACAATAGAGAGCAATATATACAGGTCTTGGCGCCTTCAAGAAGCGTCGTCGTGTATCATAAAATGGAAGAGGAATTACAGGAAGCTGCAGAAGAGAAGATGGTTTCAAAAGAGACATCATGACAGCTTGTAAACATCTCTACATCGCTGCTCAAAAGCACCCATCATCTTCTTAACGACCTCTTCTAAAAATATCGTCGCTACTTGACTATACAATGCTGATTTAAATGCAAAATCTACTTCAAAATCTACCCATACCGATGCAGGTGTGGGACCGGGATGCAATTTCCAGCAGCTATTGAGATGGGAGAAGAGTGTCGAGTCGTCTGTCCTTGTCACCACCTCTTTTGGAAAGTCCATGTGTATTTTACTCAGATATCGTTCAAGGAATACCTGGAAACCCACCTCAACCTCAGCTTCCATGTATGTTTTTGGATCTTTTCCTACTCCTGAAAGCACCGTGCTCTTTTGTATGTAGGGCACAAATGCCTGGTAGTCCTTGACATTTGTAATAACCTCATACATTTGTTCCCTTGTTGGGCCTACTATGAGTTTCTTCTCCTTGTGATGGATGGATCCATAGTGACGACGATTTGAAACTAGAGTACCATGGTCCTCAGACATCATCACTCGTGATAAAACACCACCACAAGGGTGCTCCATCATCAGTTCTCTCACTGACGAGAGTGCCACACCGCCCCTCCGCAACCACTCCATCCCTCTACTGTGGTATCGTATTCTGGAATGTAGATATATCTATCGAAAATATTCTTGATATTAATTATACCAAGATTGCAGTATCCTCGTCGACTTTGTATAGCTATAGCGAGGAAAGGGCTGGAAAAAAATGTAAAAATCTGAAATCCTAGTATATATACTATAGCGCTATATAGCGCTTTTACACGGCAAAGTACTACAGATCGTGGCAACCAAGAACAGACATGTACCTAGGTAGTCACATGGATGTGTCCAGCCATGCATGGGATGACGATGGCACCAGGGAAACCACCTAAAAGTCTCAGTTTCTCAGCTGAGACGTGTCAGGATACAAGAGAGTTCCCTTGTTCCACAATGCTGTGATCGGATAAGAAAGAGTATGATACAAGGATCATATCTAGCATAACGTTACAAATCCTAGTCTACTAAAGAATACGATGAAACAAATAAATGGTAGTATCCTATTCTATCAACTACTTGAGAGCTGTTGTCTGTTGGTTGCTTTTTCCAACTTTACCCTCTCAAAACGTTCTTGCCTCCTATATATGCAACGATGTTCTAACAAAGATATACATAAAGTAATCAAATACAGGAATATACCACGTACGTTGTGTCAGAAGCGTAAAAGAAAGAGTGAAGACCACGAGAAATGCCAAAGTAAAAGGCCATGCTTCCGAGTCCAAAAGTCGCAAATTTCTGGGCGGCAGTCATGATTTGTATTGAAATGATTTACATAAACTTACTTTAGTAAATTAATGCAGCAGATTGCTCAACTCTTGAAGTTTTTCATCATTTTGTTTGTCGTTGAAGTTGAGTCAGTCAAACATCAGATGTGATGCCATAATTATGGCATCTTATAAGATGGATACGATCACCCCAAGTGGGCACCTGTGGATTTTCTGCTCGGATTTCTAGCAGAGCAATCTTTGAAGACACATCCAACCCCACAAGAAGGGCAGTGACAACATCCATTTGGTTGTTGCCGACAGGTGAAGCTGGTGCCATAAAACCTGGCCCAGAAAGTTGGGAATTCCCTTGTGCAACTGAGTCTGCCACCAACCACGCTTTGTATCAGACTCGAGATTGATACTGGTGGTGAACACTTTCCATCGAGGCAGTAGGAATTTGGACTCCATTGGCAGTCCCTGTCGCTTGTACATTCAGGTGCACATGTTCCGGAACGACAGACACTGTTCACGGGTGACGTGCAGTCTCTGTTCTCTGTGCAGGACACACACGTATTCCTCTCTGCGGAGCAATACGGTGTCTTTCCGGTACATGTAGAATCATCTCCTGGAGTGCATTGAACACAGGTCGATCCTCCATTGATATTAGTCAGGCAAACTGGATTAGTAGAGGGGCAATCTGCATTGGATCGACATGAGACACAGATGTTCTGGTCAAGGTCACAGACAGGTGTTTCCTTCTGTGACGCACAGTCCAATTGGCTGATACATTGAACGCATTTATTGATTGCTGGGGAAGTGTCGCATTTTGGGGTCTGAGAATTCACACCACAGTCCCCATCAACAAGACAAGGCTGGCAGGTGTTTGTGTCGTCACAGACTCCATTGGGACAATCTTGATTCGTAATGCATTGCACGCATCGATTCCCATCAATACTCGTCAGGCATTGATTTCCAGCTCCACAATCTGCATTCGTTAGGCATTCTGTACACTTTGCAACTTGTCCACCAAAGCTTGTCTCACAAAATGGTCCAGCAGTGTTTCCAAGACAGTCAGCAGATGTGATACATCTTTGACACGTCTTTGTATCTGGATTGCATTTATCTGTCCCTGTGCAATCCTGTGTTGTTGAGCATCCAACGCATTGGTTGAGGAACGCAGGATCTGTGGTCTCACAAACAGGTGTTGTTCCACCACAGTCTGTACTCTGTGTACATGAAACACATTGACGGGTTGTGACATCGCATACAGGCTGATTTGGAGACAAACAATCATTTGAATCGTTGCACCCTGGCATACATGTGCTGCTTGCAACATCACAATAGGTTCCAGAAGGACAATCTGCTTGAGCGACACATTGAACACATGTAGTATTCACACAAAGTGGTGTCAGTGGGCTCTTTGCAGCACATTGGCTATCGTTCAAACACTCAACGCATGTACGTTCGTCTGTATCACAGACAGAATTTTGGCTGGTACAAGCACCTTGATTGGCTCCATTGCATGGAACGCATGTTTGAAGATCAAGATCACAAATGCTATTGTTAGGATCTGTGCAGTCACTGCATGGGTCAAGGTGATCACTTTCGTGAGCGACACAATGGAACATTATGTGTAACGTATTCTACATACCTGTTGTTTAAGCACCGCTTGCATGTATTTGTCTGAGGATCGCAAATTGCGTTCTCTCCCGAGCAATCTGTGTTTGTTTTGCAGCCCAAGCATTGGTCATACGTGCGACCAGTGGCTTTGTCACAAACTGGAGTTTTTGGCTGACTTGCACAATCTGCAGATGAACTGCATTGGACGCATTTTCCAACAGCTGTATCACAGACTGGTTGCTCAGGATCTGTGCAGTCTGCATTCACTGTACATTGTACTTGGCAGGTACCATTCAAGCATGTCTGGGTACCAATGTTCACGCAATCTCCATCAGTCAAGCAGCCAACGCATGCATTTGTAGTGAGACTACAGAACTTGTTCTTGCTACCTGAAGAGCAGTCTGTGTCATCCAAACATGATACGCAGCGACCATCAAAAAGATCGCATTTTGGAAAGATGGGATTGGTGCAGTTCCCATCATTGATGCATTGTACACATTTTTGCAATGATGTATCACAGACAGGGTTCTGTGACCCTGCACAGTCTCCAGAATCTACACATCCCACACATGCTTTTTTTTCAAGATCGCATGTATCCGTGGGAGCAGTACAATTGCTCGAGCTGAGGCAACCAACACAGTCACCAGTGATCGTGTTGCAAACTGGGTTGGGATCCAAGCAAAGCGTTGAATTCGTGCTGGTACACTGCTGGCACGTGTTTGTTTCTTCATTGCATATTGGATTAGCAGAATCACAATCTGATGAGGTCAGGCAACCAGTTATACACGTTCCATTAGAGCAATACGAGCCCAAAGGACACTGCCCAGAAACTCCATCCAAACATGTCTGGCATATATTTTCCTGGGTGTTGCAATACGGTGTCTTTGTCCCTGTGACATTACAATGAGAGTTCTGAAGACAGTCAACACAAGAGTTGTTGGAACAGACCCCGTTCGGACACTGGCTGGACGTAACACACTCCACACATGTATTCTCTGGTGAGCAGTACTTTTCAACCGTATTCCCTGCGCACGTGGTATCATTAACACACTGGACACATGTAGCGTTGCTTGTGCCAACAGCTGCACATACTGGAGCGGATACAGGACAAGCACTAGTGTCGTTGCTAGTGCATGCAACGCACTGATTCTCACTGCAAATTTGGTTTGGTGCACAGTCAGCTGATGACGAGCACCCCACACAATTGAAGCTTGAAGTACAAAATTTGTTACTTTTCGATAGGCATTCCGAAGAAGAACCACATTGACGACACACAGGCTGTTCATTTGGATTTGCAGCATACGAGCAGAAAGGGTTTAGCTTCCCGCAGCTACTCTCTACCCCAGTCAACAAGTCTCGTGTGACACATTGGACACATTGACCCTGGAATGTCCCATATTGGACGCATGACTGGGTTTGACTTGTCAAGGCCCCACACTGGGGAGTAACATAGAAATTATATGGATTCTGAGCAGCCAGAGCATCTTCAAATTGACACTGAGTACAGACTCCAAGTATACATTGCGTTGAGTTTGAACCAATACAGTCAGCATCATCTTTGCACATGAGACATTGACCATCGACACACATCGATGTCGGAGCCGCACATAAGGAGCTATCGCTTTCAGTACACTGAAAGCATCCTCTCAATCCTTCATACCAAAGGCTTTGATCCTGCAACTGATCCTTTCTCACTTTCTCACAAAAGGGGTAGTTTGATGGACAGTCAAGGTTTGTCAGACATCTCACAAAGGTACCAGGTTTCCAACCATCGAAGAGATTTTCCTCAAAAAGCAGTCTATCTTCTGGAGAGGGCTCTCGAAGTAATCGTCGAGACTGTCCGGAAGTAATATCGTCTCCGAAAGCATAGTGGAAAAGAGTTGCTAACAACGCGAGCAGCACTTGCACTCGGTTGACATGCATACTTGCTAATATCCACGAAAATGTGTAAAAGTGCCACGATATTTGATGATTTATTGCCGTAATGGATATTAATGAAGAATAATATTCATGACATAAATTCGAATCCTCATATATTCTGTTGTTGACGGTCTCGATCCGATCGAGGCAAAATTCCCATCGTCCAAAGGTCAACGCGTGTTGACGTAATCGCCTTGGGTTACTCTATACATCCACCTGACACGGAGGATCCTAGGTTTGACTGACCGTCATTCTCATTTTATATGTATATACATCATGTGATACGATAGGTATATGGATAGTTCAAGAAGTGTTGTTGGAATAAAAGAATAGGTCACTATGGAACATTGGTATATGAAAGGGAAGCAGAAACAGGCTCAAGGGTTGATTGAGATATTGAGAGAACGGAAGAGGGAGGAAAGAATGAATTCCATGTTGGAACGAGTTCGTACAACACAAGATGCCATGGAAAGGATACACTGGGAACAGAAGACCGGAACATATCCAGAACATAGAAGGAGAGAACAAGAGCAGCGGAGTGGGAGTGGAGTGAAAGAAAGCATGAGTGGGTATGAGGAGCCACGCGAAGGGCCGAAATTTCTTCGATGTTCCATATCTGATGTTGTCAATGAGATTAAATCTGAGAAGGATCTGAAACAGAAAAATTTGGAGGAAAAGAGGGAAATGGCAAGAAGGAAGAAGGAGGAACAAGTTGCCAGGGAAATCCAGGAGAATGAGGCAATTGTGAAAGCTAAGAAACCAATGCATATTGTCAGAACAATTGATAGCTTAGGTACAGATGACGACCCACGTGCACAAGGAAAATCCATTTTGAACAAAAAGGCCTCTGCTCTGGGAGAGAAAGCACCAGCACAAGATGACAAGACAAAAACAAATGTAGAGCACGTGATTTTTCAGGCATGTCGTGCTCTGTCCAAATCAGCCGTCTAGAAATACATTACATGTTTAAATATATCAACAGTACCATGTACCACGATACGCAATAAATTTAAGCACTCTGTTTCTGGGCGCTTCCACTCAAGAAACCATTTCTAGCCTTGCGCTGCACCACCTTCAAATATCTCATACGTCCAGTACCGGTAGTCTTTCTACGAATAGCCTTAACACTCCAATTATATTTTCTGATCTTAGATGCTGGGTATCCGCAGGAGGAACATGTAGTCTTCTGCTTATGGAAAGACCTCTTTCCGCATCTTCTGCACAAGGTATGTGACTTGGTGTGGCGAAGACCTGCAAAATACAATTTAAATATGAAACTACATATTCAATTCATCTACGCAATCCTCCAAATCGAGGGAAGGCTTGCACTCATGTTTGCGGCCAACAGTGTCACTTCCCATCTCACGTCTCTGGTCACCGAGTATATCACATGTATATTCAATAAATGCATTTCTTGTTTCTGAATACTAACCAGCATAATGACCAGAGGAGGGGTTGGACATTCGTGCCTGCCGCCGCGAAGCCATGAGCAGCCGTAGAAGCTTTCTTGAGCCAAAAACGTACCAAAACTTCCTGTTCCCTTTCCACACTTTCCCATGTTGCTTTATATTTTGGTTAACTACTATTCTAATTATCAGGATACGGCTGAGATGGAGGAGAGACCGTTTTGTAGGTATCAGGCTGAAACAAGTGGTTTCCACTGCATTTGGTTTCCACTATAATTGTCTAAATACGATTTTTCTGCCTCGAAGAAAACCGTTGACACTTTGTCAACATCGTTTTGTCGATGGTTGTAATATGTCCCCTCTTGGATATTATATACTGATTTAAATAGTTAAAATATCATTGGATTCCAGAATTGATACGATTTCTATCCTTCGAGACGTATCAACGACCACGTACCCACCATTCCAAGGATCCAGCATGAGTAGCGTTGCAACTCAACAACTTCAGCGACAGCTGGACGAAGCCGTTCAGAAGCAAAAGATGATGAGAGATAAGCATCGTGAGATGCTTCACAAGGTTGCAACATCACCTGCAAAGCAGAAGAAACCATCTCCACGACAAGAGGAGGAGGAGCAGAGGAAGGAAATTAAGGTGATTGATCTGCCCGAGGTCCCAGCTGTAATTCAAAAGAAGTCAAGCGGTCTAAATATACCTGCGTATCGACCAGAGGAGAAGGCTACCGAGGTCGAGAAGATTTCAGAGGAACCTACAGTTCAGGTTGAAGAATATGAATCACCAGCATTTCTGACAGTTAGGAAGAAGGCGATGCACTGTGAGTTGGATGAGCCTGGGTATGATATTCCGTTTCCAAAGAATATGCAAAAGAAAAGCCTGTTTCAGAGGATTTTTGGATGCTTCCATACACCGTCCATCTACTCTCCCCCCAGGGTGATGAGTCACAGGCCAAGGCCACAATCGAGTGGAGTCGTGCCACCATTGCTGACTTTGGAGAATGAGGTTGCACCTCTGAAGTTAAGTATGTGTGACTATCAGGAATTTTGTACTGTAGTCAAGAGAGAGGAGTCTTTTGAATCTCTCGTTGCCGAAGTGAGTGATGCTGGAGATACACCTGTTGCTCCTCGTCATGTCACCAAGCAGGACGATATAGCAGAATCAATTGCACCAGTGCAACTCAAAAAATCTGCAGTATCTGTTGCTGAGAAATCTGCTGCACCCAGGGGGAGGACTTACAGTAGCAGATTGCCAGCAGAAACCTCTGTGGCTAGAGCAGAAACTGCAGCGGAAACAGCTTCTGTAGGTCAGAGAAGCAGGACAGTCAGTCCTCTCAAGGCACCAAGAAATCAACCTAGAATGACCAAGGCTACGTTAGCCAGAAACGAAGCCAATAGAAAGAAGATTGAGGAGAGAAATATCATGGAGAGTAGACATTTTGAAGCCATGCCAACTGCCATCAAGAGGGCATCGATGCCTCTTGGAGATACAAAGTCATTCTTGCCCAAATTCAGGCAATCTTTAGCGACCTTTGATACAGCAAAGCAAGCGAGCATTGAGTCAGCAGCAGTCAAGGTATTATTCCCTCAGAATACACATGGGGAGGAACACGACATGGATGAAGAGAGTATCTCGGGCAGAAACCACATGATGAGTCTATCATTCACAGAGGACCCATTTTACAAAGAGCTTGCCAAGATTGACCATACACTTACTCAGGATGATTTGGAAAAGTTGAGAGAAGCTTTATTGGTGATGGACTGATGAAAGAGTTTGAAAATCTCATTTGTATATAACGGATACAACCGGTTTCAGATGCTTCAATTGTTTAATAATTATATTTACCATGATATCAGCGAGGTGTAAATCCAGGCGTTCTCTCAAAGAGGCAAGGTTTGGAAAGTCTCAAGAGCAACTTCCGGAAATTGGAAAAGTTCTCGTGTCCTGGCCACGTCATCTGTTGTTTCAAGTAACTGAATCAATCAAAGAAACCTTTGATGGTATATTCGTCCAACAGCATCGTCCGCAGGGACGGGTAATGATGGCATCGGTGTCACTATCACAAACAAATGACGATGAACCAACAAGAGCAGTTCTTCCGAGGAAAGACAGCAAAAGTACACAAGCAAAGGTCACTCTTGACAATATAATTGATCAAAAGAAGGGTTCTAATGATGACGAAGAACGTATTTTAATCAGTGAAGTCGAAATTTCCGGTGTCGAAGGTCAACTGCAACATGAAGCAGTGAAAGCTTTAAGAACTAAACCAAATTTTGCATATACGATTGATGAAGTACGGGATGATGTCAAACGAGTTTTTGAAACTGGATACTTTAGCTCTTGTCGCCCAAAAGCAGAGGATACACGGGATGGGGTGAAATTGACGATAGAGGTGACACCAAACCCTGAACTGAGAGGGACTGTGATCACTGGGGCGACAAAACTGCCTGGAAAGGTGATTCAGGATAGTTTTAATGGAATGAGAGGCAAGGTTTTGAATTTAAATTCGTTGCGTGGGGCAGTAGCGTCGCTGAATTCGTGGTATGAGAAGAATGGTGTTCTTGGCCAGGTGGTGGATGTTCAAATGGGCACGGATGATGTCGCCAGGATAAAAGTTGGAGAGGCGACAATAAATCGAGTTATGTTGCGTTATATTGATACAGAGACAGGAGAATCTCGAGAAGAAGGTAAGACAAAGCCAGATATTATCATGAGGCAAATAGCAACCCGTGCTGGTGAGATTCATAGCCTAAAGCAGTCAAAAGCAGATGTGGAGGCTGTATATGCTATGGGTTTATTTGAGGATGTATCAATACGACCTCAACCAGCAGAAGGTTCTACTATAGAGAATCCTTTGGTTGATTTGACTTTAGAGGTGAAAGAGAGGAAGAAAAATGGAGGTTTGGCTGCTGGAGGAGGCATTTCAGCAGCTGGGGCTGCCGAGGGGTCTCTTCCTGGTTTTGTAGGAACCGTTTCATACTCTCAGAGAAACTTGTTTGGTTTGGGACAAAGCATTTCTGCTGCTGCAGAAGTTGGAAAGGCAGACTCTACATTTAGGGTGGCACACTCTGATCCCTGGGTCAGGGGGGATGCTTTCAGGACTTCGCGGACAATTGTGGCCCAAAAAACCAAGGTTGGAGTTGCTCCAATCCATGCAAGAGCAGCAGATGATACTGTGCCCGCATCCTCTCAGGATGTAGAGAGGGATGGTGTCTTTGTGTCAAGAATGATGAGCAGTATTGAGTATGGAAGGCCTCTGGGCATTGGCTGGCAAGGAAGTTTAGGTTTAAACTGGCAACAGGCAAAGTGCTTGAATGACCATAATCAGAGTATTCTACATGATGTGTATGGAGGACCTGTGATCATTAATAGAGGAGGCCATGGTCATGATACTATGGCCTTGACCTCTATCCGTGTTGCATATACGTACGTGACCCGATTTACTTTCAGATACGAAGAAAGACCATTAATTATAATGATATATGTACCTTGTTCAATGCAGAGCACCCAAAGGAGACACCGAGCTACTGGCTTCTATGGAGCAGGCTCTTCCAATCCATAAGGACTGGTTGAATTTCAATCGGTTCTCCGTCAGAGCAGATAAAGGCATCGGTATTGGACCGCTCAAATTCTGGGCATCTGCCAAGGGAGGTGCGATTGTTGGAGATCTGCCTCCGTATGAGTCGTTCCCTCTCGGGGGTACAAATTCCATCAGGGGATATGGAGAAGGCAGTGTTGGATCAGCCAGAAACTACATCGCTGGAACGGCAGAAGTACGCTTCCCCATTGTCTCTCCTCTTGAAGGCGCAGTATTTGGAGATTACGGGACTGATCTTGGCAGCGGTGCCTCAATCCCTGGTGATCCAGCAGGTTGTCGCCAAAAGCCAGGCAAAGGTGGAGGTGTGGGTGCTGGGATTAGAATTGCCACACCCATTGGACCATTGCGATTCGAATACGCTATGAATGATGCCAGACAAAGAAGGTTCCATCTTGGAATAGGAAATCATGGATGAGTTTACACTGTGATTGCTCTACATGTCTGAGTCAGCATGTAAGAAACCAACAAACGTCTACAAAACCTGCATTTTTTTTTCATTCAAAAAAGCGTGATCCATCATGTGATAGCAATATTATGGATACACATAGTTGTTGGATGGTGGTGTTCACATGCGCGTGTTTACTATTCATGTGCCATACACTGAACGCAGGTGCGACATCGTTGACTCTGACATTGACCAACACCTTCTCCCTTTAGAAGAACAATGTAGATGATTGGATTGTATTACACAATTATATTGTAGATTATAATTATAATATAGGATTCTCGAAGGACCCTGAAGGACAGAACACGTTCACTGGACAGAAAGTCCATGGGAATCCAGGGCTCTCAGCAGACTTCGGATCTACAGGTATTGACTCTTCATTTACAACGGAGAATACTCGAAGAAGGAAGGTGAGAAGAAATTTGCTATCAAACCCAATGGAATCCACTCGAATATCTGCAAACTATGATGTTGGTCTTGATGATACAGAGGATGATTGGCCAAAAGTGGAAGGAGAAGATAACTTTGTTTTTTCCGTTGTCAACCCAAAATCATACACATCTCTACAAAAGTTTTGTCAGAGGCCTGTTGAATATGTAGATGCTTTGCAAGGATGCAATTGTAGTGGAGAACATGTTTGTCTCGAACTGGAAGAGAAACGAGTGATTGCAACTACAAGTAATCCATTCACAGTTGCAGATACTTTTTCTATACGCTCTTCATCAGAGTGGTGCGCAAATCAGGATACTAGCCAGGTTTCTGGATGCAGCTGTGAATGGCGGAACACGTGTGATTTCGTCATATATGCATCACCTAGGATGAGTATCTCTTGTGGTGTGTGTCCATAGAAGAATACATCTTCAAAGGAAGTACGCATTAACATGTTCTTTGATAATGAATGGATCAGATTTTATATTTCAACCATAATGCCAAGATGTAATTGAAACCAACAAAAATTAAAATCTGACTGCTTGTTGGATAGCAGAGCCCAAATACTCTCATGTGTCCATCACTGCTGCTCTGATACCACTGTTGATGACGTAGCCTCGTCGGTTTTTGGTTCATTGACATGCAAAGAAGAATGTACATTTGACTCCGTGTTGCTTTCTATGTTTCGGGAATCCAGGACATGCCTTGGGATCCTGGTTCGTAACCAACGCCTAGTCCGGACAAACTTTGAGATGTTCACCTTGCCACTGCCAGGGGGGAAAGGGAAAATGATATCTTTAGGGAAATCTGTTGCGTATGACCACCCGTCGTTATCGGTTGTATGCGAGGGGATGCCAGAGAGGTCCAATGTCCAAGAATCCTCTACCCATACCCAACCATCTGGCAAACTTGGTGCCACTACAGATATGTCCTGACTCGAATAAATCCCATTGCTGTTTGCTTTTCGAACATTCCATTTATGCACTCTATCAGTGGGTAGAAAGTGTCCGGGCCATGTGCTCCCAAAGCCTCTAAATGGTTGATGCCGCTCACTCTCGAAAACTTCTTCAACAACAGTCTTCTCAAGAATATCCTGCTGTAGTTCTGGAGATTGGTATCCTGTCGCGCTAAATACAATCTCTTTTTCTTTCGATCTACATTCAGGTTCAGTTGAGGTGCTCGAGTCAGTTTGCGGGGAAGAAGGCTGAGATTCATCACGTGCTTCCATTCGCTTCTTCTCCTTGTGTTTCTGATGATGCTTTGAAATTTTCTGCCTCAAGGATTGTCTCATTTTAAGGCGATCTTCTTTATGCTCAACATTGAGCTTTTTGGCAACATAGTCCATACCTTTTGCTATTTGGTCCAATGCAAACTGAGAGCTGCCATCAATCCCAACATATTGTGCAGAAACATTAGACATGGCACGGTTGTATCCGTCATACTTCACTCCGTGCACTTTTTGATTTTGCTGTTGCGATTCCCCTACTTCCGGCACAGGGAGCATGAGAGATACAAGAGACAATATCCATCTCAAGAAGCAGAGAAATAGAACAGAGCAAACAACTTCATGGGTACTTCCAGGAACATGAAACACCTTGAAAAAGAAATGCAGTCCATAACCAACTGGATTTGCTTCTGGAATCTCCGATCCCCTCTTCAGGGCTCCCAAGATGGAAACTAAAATCCTTGTGAGCTCCAAGGAAACCGTTATGAGGAACAAGAAAACTATTCTTGAAGGTGTGAAAATATTCATCAAGGGTAAGTGTTCCAAAAACTCACTCACCAAACAAGCCCACGGTTCCAAAACAGCAATCATACGAGCACCAAATATAGTTTGCAGGTCATCTCGCTTCAAAAAATGGAACTGCACGAGAGTTCGCTTTTTCGCCAGCGGCTCCTGTCCTGCTTTTTCTTTCACAGTCATTGTCTCCCGCAGAACTTGCAACACGTTATCATTAGTCTTCCGCATGCCCTCCCTGCTCCCTTTTTCAATCATACCCTTAATCATACCATTAACACTCCCATTATATACAATTGTGCAACGCACTTCCAGTCTAGTCCATGTCTTATCAACCGATGTCATTCTATGCCGTAGCATTACATGGAATTTATCTCCGTAAGGGGCTTTGGTTGTGACATATGATTCTACCAGGGCACTCTTCCCAGCCACGAACTCTACGAGCGTGCTATGCTCCTTTGTGAAATACACTTTCCCCATACCACCAGGAGCGTTGAAAGAGCTTTCACGCACCATACCGGCTTTCAGGTTTGACACACTCGTCAATGCTTCCTCAGATACAGTATTCAACTCTGCCTCATTTCCTTTCCAGCCTGTCGTCTGGTACCCTTGGTGTTTATTCAATTTTTCAATAGTTTTCTACACATGCAGCACACATTATCATCCAGAATCGTGACATATCAACAAACTAGTCCAAATACAACCGTACCCTAAAGTGGTTGTGGCCACCTTGCATGGTTAGGAAGAGACCATCGAACCCTTTCTCGATACAAACATCACAGAGCGACGTCCCCTTGTCATTCTCAGGCCATTTGATATTCTCTCCACCATTCCCACCATTTCCCATGGTCATTTCCCTCTACCGTGTGAGGAACGTCCGCGTCCTTGCCTCAGAAAACCCTCTGTAGAAAGTTTGCTTCACTTTCTCTGGTTGTTAATCAAACGTCTAGTACAGCATGTATCGGATTTACAATACAATATATGAAGAGATATTTCTTCGACACATTTAATTTTAATGCTCCAGTCCTCCGGAGTCTCGAACTCTTTCTATTTTGAGAGGGGGGACTCTATATTTTTCTTTTTATTTTTCTTAATTAACTTTTTTTAGTTCGATTCATTTTGCTTAAGCAAAAGCTTTTGAAGCCTTTGTCTTTGTTGTATCACAAAATGAGAAAATATCAAAACCAGTGATGTCATGCGACATAGAATAAGTGGCTTGTGTTGATCGGGGGGAAGGTCACCTTTCACCCAAAACCACATGCAGTCGAGAGTGTTGTCCTTCTTCTCACAGAGCACTCAAAAGTATGGGAAAGTCTTTCTAATCAGTCAAATTCTTAGTATTTTGATTGCATGTACGTCGACGTCAGCCACATTCCTCTCAGAGTCGCCAGTGTATGCTCCAGCTTTTCTCTCCAGCTCCACATACCTTTTATTGTTTCTTGTATACTGGGTGGTTGTTCCTGTGTATGAGCGCCAAGCGTTCATCTCTAATGATGTACCAAACACAGAAACATCCTCAAATGGATGGTGGGAGTATCCTTTGCTTGGGCTTCTCGACGTGGAAGCAAATTACTTGGTTGTCATGGCATTCAAGAAGACATCAATGACAAGTGTGGCACTGCTGGACCAGATTTCAATACCAGTGGTGTTTTTGATGACTCGTTTATTGGGTTTAGCTTCGTATAAATCTGGTCACTACTGGGGAGTGTTGCTCTGCCTCGCGGGATTGACTATTTTGGTAAGCTTTGATGCAAACAGTGATTCTGGTCAGAAGAATTCCCTCCTGGGAGATGCAATCGTTGTCCTTGGGGCATCCCTTTATGGTCTCGCGAACACGTTGCAAGAACTAATTTTAGTTGATGTAGAGTGGAAAAAGGTTTTGGGAAGATTGGGATTGTGGGGCTTTGTGATATCTTTTCTGCAAGGCTGTGCATTGGAACTGGACAATATAACCTCATCCGGTTGGACATGGTCTCTCTTTCTCTACGCTATCGGTTTTTCTATAGCAATGTTTGCGTTCTACTCTCTAATTCCGTTTGTTCTGGACAATGGAGGGGCTACGTTTTTAAATATTAGCCTTCTAACATCAGACTTGTATGTGCTCATCGCCAGACTTGTTTTTGTTGGCATTCTTGGAAAAGATGTCATCGTTTTCTTGGCTTCCTTCGCTTTAGTCGCGGCTGGTATTGTACTCTACTCATTCACAGGATATGCGAAAGTAAACAGAGAAATGAGTGAGGAGGATCATTCGATGCCATATAGACGAATTCAGACAAATTCAGAGAGGAGGTCAATAGATATTGACACTTCAATCGAAATTGCAATGACACCGTGATATGCATTGTTTCATTCATTCAATTCCAAAATGATGTTATTATTTCATAAAAGACTTGGTGGCTCGTGACGAGAGGAGTCAGACGAGTGGTCCTCACTGATCAATTCCAAAAGGTCATCTACACTCTTGCTATCTTTCGAGTCAAATGCAATATCTTCTTCCAATGCCAGCCTGCCATCGTGTTTTTTTAGATGAAGAGATTGTAATTCTTCACCCAAATGAGACACGGATTTTGCCTCCTTGGCTTCTTCTGTAGTAACTAGCTGTGTTTGAAATACGTCATCATCATCCATTTGTAGGTGTGGGCTTTTTGAAAGAGTGGGGAAGTGTTTGGATGTATTGAGGCCAAGAAATAGCTCCATAGATTGCTGCCTCGACGCATCTGACACAGTATTGTTCCATCGCCTCTGCACCGCAACCTTGAGGTTTTGTAATTTGCCAACACCTGATGAGGATCCGTAGCTACGAATGTCATTGCCCAGTACTATTCCTAGAATGTGACTGTGCATAGCTGCAGATCCAGTATATAATTCACTATGCACATCACCGTGCTTTCTAAACATTTCTACGAAATCGTTTATTACGGCTGGATATAGTCGCTCTTGGATGTCACCAAGAGAATATGAGAAGAAAGGCCAAGTAGAAGTATCTCCCGTGGGGAGGGTGTTGGGCTTTTGCTTCATTTTTGGGTGTTCCCATTGTGTTTTTTTGGAGTTGTGATCGATGTATAACAATCTTCCACCGTGTTTTCGTACTTCCCAGCCAGGTGGAAGCGTTTGTAATCTCTGAGTCTCCTTGGATTGCTCCAACATATCAAGCTGTATCCCAAGATATTGTAAAGCCTGTTGCAGCACAGGCATGATCGCAAAACAAGACGCAGCATTTGTTCTATCTAATGAATCTGCACAATTAAATCTAAGAATTCCTTTCTGACGCTTTTT
>PJEL010000656.1_pt1 | contig 40361 bp, 34 predicted proteins | sample 1853271 | NCBI WGS metagenome assembly PJEL01 (sample SAMN08108733, study PRJNA415343) | Invertebrate metagenome, whole genome shotgun sequencing project. | host: Globobulimina | place: Sweden: Gullmar Fjord | collected 2015-08
GGGGCCGTTTAGCGGAAGCTGTTGAAGATATTTTAGATGTGGAGAATGAAACCCTCGGCTCTTTAGACCTAGATGACTTATTAGATTTATTGGATTGGGTGGCTGAATTTGATATTACAGCCCCCTCACGAGAATTGTTATCACCCGACGTACCCTCGTTGCGGAGTATTGTTCGTTTCAAAGACTCTTGGATGGGTAAATATATCTCCGGTTATGATGCCAGCGAAGGCTCTTTGTATGTCTTATTTATGTTGGTTTTGGCCTTGCACCCTCGCATCCCTCCCTTTTTTGCCATTGATAACTTTGACCAATCCCTAAATCCACGCCTGGCCCGTGCCCTGACCCGCCTTTTCTGCCAGCTTATCCTTGAATCTAAACCGTCACGTCAAGTCCTGTTAACCACCCATAACCCTCTAGTGTTAGATGGCCTCGATTTACGGGATGATCGCATCCGGCTGTTTGCGGTTGAGCGTAGCCAAAGTACCGGGGGAGCCACAAAAGTGACCCGGGTTCAACTTTCAGCTAAATTATTAGACGCTGGCAAAAATGGAACCCCACTTTCTACTATGTGGATCACAGGATTGTTGGGTGGTGTTCCCGATTTGTTTTAGAAAGTGAGCCTGATGAAAATTGGAACCGTTGTTGAAGGTCCGACTGACCGACTACTCCTTAAAGCAATTATCAACAAACTATATCCGGGTGAACATGACTATCGAGACTTACAACCACTAGACACTGGCGATAGCTTTGGCTCAAGAGGAGCAGGTTGGAAAGGGGTGCGCCGTTTTTGTTATGATGTGTGGCAGCATTATGATACCGATGTTGTCTCTTTGATGGCCGATTATTACCTTGATTTACTGGTTATTCATGTCGATGCTGATATTGCCCTTGAAACAGATTTACAAGAAGATATGCCTAACCCCCTCCAAGATGTGTCCCAACCATGTCCCCCAACAATTACCCCAACTGCAGCAAATTTACAGCAGGTTATAATCAAATGGTTGAATTTGGATAATGTAAACCAACTCTCCCCTAATGTTATCATCGTAATTCCCGCCCAGGATAGTGAAAATTGGATTTTTGCTGGCCTTTTTACGAATGATCCCTTATGCCAGCAAGCTAATTATGAATGTCTACATCCTGAGAATAGTCATCAACATCCAGCTTATTTATTGATCCTTCAAGACTATGGTAAAGTATTGCAACGTAAAGACGGTAAGATTAAAAAGCCAAGAAAGAAATATCAAAAAATTGTACCTAAAGTCGTTGATAATTGGAACAAGGTTTGTGAGATTTGTTCACAAGCCCAAATGTTCAATGACAGACTACACCAAATAAATTAGGATTAATCAAGGGGACTACCTATGACACAATCTAATGACTTGAATGACTTGTCTCATTTTAAATCTGAGGGGGATATAAACCTCTCATCCCATCGAACAGCCTGGCAAGCCGAGCAACTTGATGCCGAAACCCAGGCTTTGTTAGCTGAAGATGCCCGCTATTTTTTGCATCAATCCCTCTCTACGCCCTGTCTGAATGTGATGAAACATTGTGAGGGTATCTATGTTGAGGACTTACAAGGCCGACGGTATATGGATTTTCATGGTAACAGCGTCCACCAAATTGGTTTTGCCAACCCAAGCGTGATTAAGGCCCTCAAAACTCAGCTTGACGAACTCTCTTTCTGCACCCGACGTTACACCAATCAAGTCGCTATCGACCTGGCCCGTAAATTGGTTGGACTTGCACCGGGTGACCTCAATAAAGTTCTCTTCTGCCCTGGAGGAACTGGCGCAAATGGCATAGCCCTTAAATTGGCTCGTTTAGCAACTGGTCGCCACAAAACCATCTCAATGTGGGACTCTTTTCACGGTGCTTCGCTTGATACCATCTCCGTCGGTGGTGAGGCTATCTTTCGGCAAGGTATCGGCCCCCTCCTACCCGGCACCGAACACGTCCCCCCCCCTGATGAATACCGTTGTTTGTGGGCCTGTGACACACGTGGGGGCTGCGACCTGAAATGCGCCAACTACATTGAATATGTATTGGAAAAAGAAGGCGATGTCGCCGCCGTCATCGCCGAGCCGATCCGCAGCACACCTTATATTCCTCAACCTGAATATTGGCAAACTGTCCGCCGCGCCTGTGACCGTCATGGTGCCCTCCTCATTTTCGATGAAATCCCGACCTCATTAGGGCGCATCGGGACCATGTTTACCTGCGAATATTTTAATGTTGTGCCCGATATTTTGGTTTTGGGCAAAGGTTTGGGCGGGGGCCTGATGCCCTTTGCCGCCATCATTGCCCGTGAGGGTTTAGATGTGGCCGCAGATCGCGCTCTGGGCCACTACACCCACGAAAAGAGTCCTTTGGCCTGTGCTGCGGCTCTGGCAACCCTCACTTACATTGAAACAGAAGATTTACTTGAAAATGCACAACAAATCGGTGCCTACGCCCTAAAACGAATGAAAACCATGCGGGCTGAATACCCCCTCATTGGCGATGTACGCGGCGTAGGTTTAATGTTGGGTTTAGAACTGGTCAAAGATAGAACAAGCAAAGAACGAGCCACCGCCGAAGCCGAGCAAATCATGTACAGTGCCCTGACCAAAGGCTTGAGCTTCAAACTGACCATGGGCAATATCATCACCCTAACCCCCCCCTTAACCATCACCCAAACCGAAATGGAGCAAGCCTTAGACATTTTGGCTCAATGTCTAGCAGAACTTCCCCTAAACTTCTAGTACACTGAGGCTCAAATAAACCCACAGTTACTCGCTGGCCAAGGATTGTGCCAAGCTATTGTTTGGCTTAAAGCTTTTCCAGTTTTTAAATGGTCCCAAAACCACCAAAATTACAACTTGTGGTCAATTTTGCAACTTTTAAGATTACCCCATGATTTTATTCCTAGAAAAGTACAAAAAATCTATAAAATGGTGTAAAATTAGGCAGGAGTTAGTCAATGAAAACGGTCATCGGCAAGCGGTATGAACTAAAAGGCGATGGCCTTCGTTTCGGCCAGAGGATAAAGAAACCAGGTTTTTACTCAAGCAAACTAACTTCGTAGGACCTTGAATTATCTGAGCCATTGAGATAATTCAGTCCAAACAAAAACCTGGTTTCTGGCTAGTTGGCCCAAACGAAGATCAAGGCCACAAAACAGTCAGTTTATAAAACCTTTAGGGTTTTGTTCATTGGCTGAGTAGTTCCGTTTGCTTAATAAATTATTAGCTAACTTTACTTCAATTTACCATAGCTATAGCGAGGGGGAACAAATGATTAAGAAACCATCTTGATATTAGAAGAAGGTGTAGATAAGTCAAGGATAAAATTCATTAATCTGAAATGTAGCTATTTAAGAGGAGTATAAAATTATGAGCAATGAAATAAAGAAAGTAGATGCTGTTTTTGAAGGTGGTGGAGTCAAGGGGATTGGGTTGGTCGGTGCAGTCGCCGTAACTGAGGAACAAGGGTATCAATTTGGGACTGTTGCCGGCACCTCTGCTGGGGCCATCATCGCCGCTCTCATCGCAGCAGGTTATAAGGCCAGTGAAATGAAGAAAATCTTGGACGAACTGGATTGGAATCAATTCAAGGATCCAAGGGGGATCGGTAGAATACCGCTAATCGGTCCTCTTATCAATCTGAGCTTTAACAAGGGTCTTTATAAGGGGGATGTCTTTGAGGAGTGGTTGCGAAATCTACTGCTAGAAAAGAATGTCCGTACCTTTAAAGATTTGATGGTGGACGAGCATAATTCCAATCCTATGTACCGTTACAAACTCCAAGTCGTCATAACCGACATGTCAGACGGCAAGTTGCGGGTGTTGCCCCGTGACAGTGAAAAGTATGATATTGACCTGGATACCTTGGATGTTGCTCGAGCGGCACGGATGAGTATGAGCATCCCATTTTTCTTCGAGCCGGTTATCCTTCCGACTGTCCGCAACACATCGAACTATATTGCAGATGGCGGTGTCTTGAGTAACTATCCCGTTTGGCTTTTCGATAGTGGAGGCAATCCTCCGTGGCCGACTCTGGGTTACAAACTCGTAGAGCCGGATTTTGATACCCCTAATACTATCCGAGGCCCTATTAGCCTATTCGCGGCACTGTTTGGTACTATGATGGAGGCTCATGACTCCCTCTACATTGAAAATAGCAGTTTCGCCCGTACCATCCCGATACAAACTAAGGACGTGGGGACGATTGAATTTGACATCTCGTCTGAAAAGAGCGAAAAACTTTATCAGAGAGGACGCGATGCAGCCGAAGTATTTTTTCAGAACTGGGACTTTGATGAATATAAAGCTAAGTATTCCCCAACGGAAGTGCCACCGGGGAGACGGGAAGGTGTTTAATATCAGGCCAGCGGTCTTGTTGGTTGGATTCTTAAGTGGAGTCCTTTTTTATTTTATAAAAAACACAGGGCCATCCACCTAACGTTTTGTATCCTCGAACACCTCGCCTTCATCTGATATTATGACAACTTAATTGACACCTTATGCAAAGTTAGGTAAAATACAATATGTCAAGTTGTTTACTGTCAATATAAGAAAGTTGGACTTTATGAAGCTAAACTCTGGTGGAATACGGATTATTGTTACTGTAATTTTACTTGTTGGCATTATCTACCTGCCACAGCCCGCTCTTTCTCAAGATAATATTCAAGACTTAATCGTCAACGGTACTTTTGAGGGCGGTTTTCAGGAAGATTTTGGGGTCGGTTATGGCTGGGGAGCCTTTAGCAACGGTAATGCTGTTACCGGGTGGAGTTTTGATGACTGGCAAGCTGTAGTTGTAGATGGGAACTACGCCCAACGCATCGAAATAAAAGATGCGCTTGACTTAAATCGCTATGCTGGCATTTATCAAACCATATCTGTCATACCCGGTAAACAATACAAACTCACCATCAATGGCTTAATTCGTTCTACCGAGGGTGATGTCGCCCTTTCAGATTATGGCTACCGCATGCAATATGCTATTGATTATGATGGCGATATTGCCTGGGAACTAATTCCTGAAACAGATTGGCAGGAACTTCCCTGGGATGAACAAGCCCTTTCTGAAGCCTCCGATACTACATACCAACCCAATACCTTTGCCACAACCATCACCGCCAGCAGCGATAAATTAACGCTGTTTATCCGGGGTTGGAAAAAGTGGCTAAATAATGGTCAGGGTGTATTTACTCTAGATCAAATCAGTATACTTGGTCCCGCCCCCACAGGTTTTCAGGCTCCAATTGCCCAAGAGTCGACTACATCTGAACAACCCATTGTGGCTCAAGCCGCTGCGGTAGATGATACAAACCAACAAACACATGCCGATAATAGCCCGGCCTCTGAATTTTCGGCTCAGGTTTCAGAACATGATGCCGACACCATAACTAGCCCAGCAGAACAAACTCAAACCCAGACCCAAGCAGAAACTCAGACGGACGAAGTCACAGCAGAAGCTACCGTCGAAACTGCGCTTCAAACTCAAGATACACCAACCCCTGAAATTCAAACTTCGACTGATCCAGTCCAAGAGGCAGAACTCCCAGTTTCGGGCCAAGGCCAAGCTGGCTTTAACTATGTACTGCTTATCGGAGGGTTACTATTACTTATTTTAATTGTGGGGGCTGTTGTGGCTACCTTGCGACAAACGTCACCTCGTTGAATGAAGCGTGTATAAAGAGCATTGGGCCATAACTATCGTGGCAATGTAAGGAGATAAAGAATGAAAAAATCTACCCGGATGGCATTAAAAGTAGTTAAGCTTACCCTAATAATGAGCGTCCTTGTTCTACTGCTGTTGCCTTTAACCTCTCAAGCCGCTCCCTTAAAACGACCAAGCTGGCGGACTGAATATTATGACAACCCCAGTCTGTCGGGCCAGCCCCAGATTGTGCGCTGGGAAAATGATCTTAACCAAGATTGGGGTTATGGCTCACCCGCTCTGGAAATTCCTAAAGATCACTTTTCGGCACGCTGGACCAATACCCTCACCTTTGAAAAAGGAAGCTATATGTTCCTGCTCACCGTTGATGATGGGGCCAGAGTCTGGTTAGATGGAAATTTGATTATTGATGCCTGGAGTATCGATCATAAAGAAAAACTAAAAGCCAAAGTCCGGATTGATAAAACGGGCGACCATGAAATTCAAGTTGCTTATTTTGAGGATACGGGTTTAGCCAGCATCTATTTAGAATGGATTCAACTGGGTGGTGAAAATGATATTGTGGGGGCTTGGCATGGCGAATACTTTAATAATCGAGACCTGGCCGGAGAACCAGTTGTGCGTCGGCAGGACGGAGCCGTTAGTTTTAATTGGAGTCTAAACGCACCTCATCATAAACTACCTCGTGATAATTTTTCTGTTCGCTGGACACGTTCAATTTATCTAGAAGAAGGACTTTATAACTTCCGAATACAGCATGATGATGGGATGCGTATTTATGTCGATGACAAGATTATCTATGACTCCTGGCAAGACCAGGTTGTATCCTATAAAACTCGGCAGGTGCCTCTAAAGGGTGGCTACCGGACCTTTGTGGTAGAGTATTATGACCACGTTGGTAATGCCGTTGTGCACTTGAGTTTTGATAGAGACCCCGGCGATTATAGCAACAATGAAGCCGGCTCCGGCATTATTGTTGATAATCGTTATGGAGGTTTTACCTGGGGCGGCCCAACAGGTAATCGTTTTATCGGTAGTGGTGGTTTTGATGATGATTTTTATTGGACCCGCAATACAAACACAAAATGGGTTAATTATGGCAAGTGGACTCCCCCTATACCTGAAGCCGGAAATTATGAAATTTTAGCATACATGCCGGGCAATAATGCCACCACAAGCAATGCAGTTTATGAAATTTATCATTATGGATATGTCGATAAACGCGCTCTAAATCAAGGTACTGCCAGCAATAAATTTGTCAGTTTAGGTATCTACTACTTTGCAGACAGTGGTGATGATGAGTTTGTTATTCTGCATGATAGCACCGGCGAGGGCGCAGGTAGCACATCAATTGCTTTTGATGCTTTGAAGTTTGTTAAACAAAAATAGCACAGTATAGATAGCACATTTCATAAAAAAGAGCTGTAGGAGGATGACCCTACAGCTTTTTTTATTCGACAATATCTATGACTCCACTGACAAAACCAGATTTTTAGTCCCTAACCTGTCTGTTAGGCACTCATCAGGGATGGCATGTTAAATACCGTTTTCAGGGGGGTGATTTTAGGGATAATCTTATGAAAAACCAGGTTTTTAGTCCTGTTTGTCCCACAAATTTGAGGCTTGACACCTTTTTTCAGTGGAGTCATCTATCATCAAAAAATCACTTTTAGATCCTTAAGGGCCACACATCCACAAAAAGTTGTCGATATAATGAACAATGAAGGTGGGTAAACCTAACTACATGTGGCACATTGTGATTATTTGTTTATTGTTCATTGTCAATTGTCAATTGTCAATTGTTCTTCCGGCCCATCATATTGGGCAATAAACTCTTCGGCCTTTTCCACCAATTCCCTGTTGCCTACAAAGAGTGGAGTGCGTTGGTGTAATTCTGTTGGTTGTATCTCCATAACTGATCCCCGTCCCGTCGAGGCATACCCCCCGGCTTGCTCAATAATAAAGCTCATGGGAATAGATTCATAAAGCAATCGTAATTTACCATTGGGAGCTTTGGCATCAGCCGGATAATAAAATACCCCCCCTGCCAATAAATTGCGATGGATATCGGCAATCATTGAGCCAATATAGCGTGATGAATAGGCTCGATTGGCCCCCTCTTCACCTCGTAACCAGCGTGTATAGCGTTGAATACCTTCACTCCAGCGGGTCTGATAACCTTGATTGGCGCTATAATATTTGGGCGGTTCCGGTAAACGAATATTAGGATGCGACAACAGAAACTCGCCAATGCTGGGGTCCAGGGTAAAACCGTGTACACCACTACCAGTGCTATAAACAAACATTGTGCTAGAGCCATACACAATATAACCACCGGCCACAATGTCGATCCCTTTTTGCAATATATCGGCCAATGTTCCTCGCCCTGAGGTGGTTTTACGCTTAAATATGGCAAAAATGGTTCCCACACTAACATTGTAACTGATATTCGATGAGCCATCCAGCGGGTCAAATAATAGCACATATTTGCCTGTGGGATATTTATCAGGGATGGGAATAATATCATCCTCTTCCTCAGACCCCATTGCCGCCAGTCTTCCAGTATGGTCATTAAGTTGATAGATAACTTGTTGAGCGTAAATATCTAACTTTTGGACTTCTTCACCCTGTACATTTGTTTGTCCAGCGCTACCTAAAATATCGGCCAGACCTGCGCGGGTTGTGCGGCTAGAAATCAACTTGCCAGCCACAGCAATATCATATAACAAACTGGTCAATGCCCCAGTAGCATCAGGGAAATCTGTCTGCCTATCCAGAATATGGCGCTCGATGGTTGTGATTTTAGTACCTGGTTTTATTTTTGTAGACATCTTTGTCTATCTCCTTATCTGCTGAATAAATTAAAGTAATTTAGATGATTTGGCTAAATTTTAGGTTAAAGCTTAATCAAAAATAGGTATCATCGGCAACCTACGTGAGTAAATTAATTATATGTTGTCTTATTGGATTGGACAAAATAAGCCGTTGTTAACTGTTATTGAATTTTGGTTTGACAAATACCCTATAGGATAGATTTTATTTGACCCATTGAGTCGACTTTGATATAATAGCAGCCAAATTTCTTTTCCAGACAGTAATATAACCGAGCCATAAATTGTTAATGCCTCTACATTTATAGAGCAGGCAGAGACATTAATTAAAGATTGGATAATGACTATGAATGAACGTAAAGATCGAATTCGAATTCATATTGATAATAAAGAATATAGTGTAGTCGGTGGCAAATTTCAGGAAATGCTGGCTGCGGTCAAACAAATTGATGGTCGGCGATTTGTAAGCGAGTTAAAAGTGTGGCAACTTCCCGGTTTAGCAGAAGATGTGCGTCATCAACTTGAAATTGGAGGTTATCAACTGGAAGGTGGCACTCCCTTAGACCAAAAACCGCAACAGCCAACCCAATCTCCGCCTGCCCGGACAGGGGGCGACCGGATTCGGGTGCTGATTCAGGGACATCAAATCGCTGTTGTGGGGGGTACATTTCAGGCTATGTTGGCTGAGATTAAGAATGTGCCAGGTCGTCGCTTTGATGGTGAGCGTAAAATTTGGGAAATTCCCGGTGACTTAAACATCATTAAACAATTAATCGAGGCTGCCGGGTTTCAGCTTGAAGGAGTAGATAATATCCCTACTGCATCCACATCAGCTATGGCTCCTCCTGATTTTGGACCCACTAACGCACCACCTCCAGCTTATGAAGAGCCTGACTTTTTGGGTAATGATGATGTCCCACCTTATGAGCCACCAGATTGGTGGGATGATGATAATGCCCCTATACCCAATCTTGAACCGCCTGCTTGGTTAGAGGATGAGATGAATACTTTGCCGCCAGATGATCCTCCTTTGTTTGATAACCAACCCCCGCCTTCAATCAGCAAAGCTGTATCTTCTGCCTCAAAAACTCCCAGAACCTCTCAGGGAGGAGATCAGATTCGCATTCGCGTAGGAGGTATCCCCATGCTGGTCAGCGGGGGAGCCTTTCAAGAGCTATTAACTGTAATCAAACAAATTCCAGGCCGCCGCTTTGATGGAAATGATAAAGTATGGGATATCCCCGCCGAAGTCGGCCTTGAATCTGTCCAACAGACAGTCAATGCCGCCGGATTTGATCTCAAGCGGGGTTAGTGTTAGGCTTATTTCCAGGTAAAGTGCCAATGTTCACTTTCTGGGCTAATGGCTGTCCCCGAACCATCATCATTTAAACGTTCCACCACCACAAACCACTCATAGCGATTATCCGGCGGGTCAATTTTTCTATAAAGCAGGAGCGGAATAATCCACTCTGCTACTTTGGTTTGCCCCCCTTGATATGTAATTTGACCATTATAAGGATAAATCATGCGGACAGCATATTGCTCGTCTGAGGCTAATTCTCCGACTGGTTCCCAACGTAATATAATTGTGTTGCCTCCAACAAATTCAAAATCTTGTTGAGGTTCTAACAATTTTGGAGCCTTATATTTCATGGCTGGTGTGGGAGAAGCCTCCAGGGTTGGGGTTTTTTCCGGGGTTGGGATTTCCTCTGAGGTTGGTTCAGGTGTAGGGGTATCAGTAGCTGCAGGGACAGGCGTATCAGTCGGGACAGGGACGGGTGTGTCAGTCGGTGGCAGAGGTAATGGTGTCTCGGTTGCGGGCGGTAGCGGGGTGTCCGTTGGCGGCACAGCTGTATTGGTGGCTGGCAAAGGGGTGGGGGTATGGGTGGGCGGTAATGTTGGTGTCTCGGTAGGGGTTGGGCTGGGCAGCACAAATTCAGCCGTAAGTGTTACATTAGCTGTTTCTTGGGTTTCATCATCAATTGTATTGCTATCGACTTCTGTGCCAAAAAGCCCTAAACTTGCTAAAGTTTGACTACCTGTTTCAGTCTGAAACGCAAAAAAACCAGACCCACCAACACAGACAGCACAAATCAATAGGGCTACAATCGCTCCCCCCAAAGTCAGTGAGAAAATGGCAGGACGACTAACCTGTTTTTTTGATGACCGTTTTTTAATGGGTTTTTGTCGGGAACCATAGGGTTTAATACCTTTTTTAGCCCTGCTAGAAGGAGGTGTTTTGGTTGGTGATGCTTGGCTGTCAAGGCTCTTTTCTGCTTGTGGCGTAGTAGATTTAGCTTCTTGCTGGGGTTTAAGCGCCGTTTTTGCTTTAGTCCCTTCTGCTTTAGCCTCCACTTTATCTACGGCTACATCTGTCAGAGGTGTCGGTATGGGTAAAGGCGGAGACTTTTTCTTTGGGGCTACCCCTACTTCTTTTTGTTGTCTAATAACAGGCGATTGGTCTACACTCTTTTTACGAACAGGTTTTGGGGGTACCTTGGGTTGGGTTGTTCTAACTGCTCTAGGTTTGGGTCTTCCTTGGTCTTTACCCAATGGAGTTGGACTTTGTCCAGGTTGCCTCCCAGATGATGGTGTCCCCCCCAAAGGTTGAGGTGTACCCGATAAGCGACGCCCTTCTGGCGAAGAGGTTGGCCTTGGGGGCGGTTTTGGAAAAGGTTGGCTTGGCCGTAGGTTCGGTGGTGGTGAGGTTGGCTCTGGGGAGGAGGTGGGTGGCCTGCTTGCTGAATGGATTGGTGTTGAAGGGGGTTGATTGTGGCCTCTATCCCTGGATATTTGTTGTTCCGTTTCATTATTGACCGACTGTGGTTCATCAACAGCTTTACCGCCTTTAGCAAAACCAGCCTGACCCATAACTTCAATGGCCTGGTTTACATCGGATAGGCTTATGGGGGTTGCATCAGCCTTTAAAAAAAGCTGATCACTTACCGAGTCCGGACGGTTAACCAACCAACTAACCAAAGCACGATGGGTTTCCATATCCAGGTTGACTCTTTTCGATAAACCATCAGCAGTGGTTAACCCAATATTTGGGTCTTTACCCGCTAAGTGTAGATTAGATAAACGTAGTTTGGCTACCTCTTCTGGGGTTAGTCCCACATATTTTACTAAGGTATATAAGGTTTTTTGCAGGGTTTCTTTTTTAGATGTTTGTTTGCTCATAAGTTTTATTTTTATTTAAAACAGGTACTATCCTTAGTGGAGTAAATTAATGTGTCTATAACGATTCTACGGATTTTATCTTTAAGAGCAAACTGCTATTCAGCTTTATTTTGCCAAATTAAAGGAAAAACCATTATAATAGGACTACTTTACTATATATATCACCCAAATATATGTTATTTTCGTTTTACCCCACAATTACCCAAAACTATTTTATTTTATCCTTTGTTGTCTGTTTAGGTACATTACAGTGGCGTGCTGCTTATAATCGTTGGCTTACTTTAAGTCTGCTGGGGACTTGGGGGTTAGGCTGGGCTGGCATACTAACAGGGATATTGCTAGTTTTTGGTGGATTTATTTGGTTTTTTACCACTACCCCTGGTCTATTTGTCCCAGGATTGGCTGGCGGCGAATTATCGAGTTTGTTTGTACTTGGGGCTATTTGTGCCCTGTTCATCACCCGTTTAAGTGGGATTTTTTGGCAAGCTGTTTTGGTTAATTTGGTAGAATCTCCCTAACTTTGTTATAAGGTGAAATAAAGCACATTCAAATTCGTGAATTTCTTGACAATCGCCTTGATTTAGAGTAAAATAGTTTCAGAAGTTATTGAAACTACAAAAACAATTAGGTGAGAGATGTTTAATTTCACTTGGGTTCATTTGTGTTGACCGGATACACCAATTAAAATAGGCTCTAACGTGGTTATTATTGGAGAAGCCGGGAAAACCCACTCCCAAAAGTTCAAATTGTCACCTTGTTCAGTATACGAAACTATAACAAACATTAAATACAAGAGGATACAATGTTGCAAACTGTAGATTTATTAAGTATTGTCGCTGATGATATTAAACAAGTTGAAGCTAAAATGCGTTCCGACCTTGCAGATCATCACGCTAATTTACAATCGGTGGTCGATCATCTTATTGAGGCCGGTGGCAAACGCTTACGCCCTGCTTTAACCCTAATGGCTGCCAATTTTTATCCCGTTGATAAGGACAAATCTTACGCCCTGGCAGCCTCCGTAGAACTGCTCCATACGGCCTCCCTGGTGCATGATGATCTTATTGATAATGCCCTCTTCCGCCGGGGGATACCAACCCTTAATGTCAATTGGAGTCCCGGAGCTACCATTTTAACGGGTGATTTTCTATTTGCCCGCTCTGCTCAACTGGCCGCCGAGACGGATAACGTTAGAGTTGTTAATATCTTTGCCCAAACGCTGATGGTCATTGTGGGGGGGGAATTAAACCAATTTTTTAACAATGGTCACAACAATATTCCAGCTCAAGAAGAGTATAGAGACCGAATCTATGCCAAAACAGCCTCTTTGTTTGCCGCTGGTACTGAAGCAGGCGGGGTATTATGCAACGCCCCAGAAAAAGAAATACAAGCCCTGCGAGATTATGGCTATTATCTGGGCATGGCCTTTCAAGTGATTGATGATGTTTTAGATTTCAATGGCGATGAGAAACATCTGGGAAAACCTGTGGCCAATGATTTGCGTCAAGGGATAGCCACATTGCCAGTGATGCTGTTTAATGAACAACAGCCCAATCACCCGACCCTTTTAAAAGCAGTGCGCCGCCAAGCATTATCTGATGCTGAAATTGTGGACATTGTGGCCCAAATTCGGGCCTCTGGCTGTATAGAAGTCAGCATGAAGGAAGCTCGTAGATATGTAACCCGGGCCCAAGAATCTTTAGAGCAATTACCAGACAATACATACAGTCAAATTATGTATAATATTGCTGATTATGTTGTCACTCGTAAGGTGTAGACAATACCTAATTACAAATTCCTAACAATTCTCTATATAAACTTTTAGCACTATGGATTTTGTCCACTACCTTGATTATTGGCTCTTTACGATCATTAACAATTTAGCTGGTCGCTGGTATTGCTTGGATTCCGGAGCCAGACTGTTGATGAATGACTATTTTGCCCCCACCATTATTGCCATTACATTGTTAGCTTTATGGTTTGCAGGGACAAACCCCGCTCGACGGTTACTTAATCAACGGGCGGTTCTGCTTGCCACGCTCAGCGCAGCTTTGGCTAATATTCTCCTCAAAATCATTAACTTACTCTATTTTCGTCCCCGGCCTTTTCATGTTTATGAGGTCAATCTGCTTTTTTATCAACCAAGCGACTCCTCGTTACCCAGCAATGCTGCTGCTTTTGGCTTTTCTGTGGCCGCTGGGGTTTGCTTTTATCAGCGTCGTTGGGGTTGGGCGCTGCTGATATTGGCCTCTATTTTTGGGTTAAGCCGTGTTTTTGGTGGTGTTCATTATCCCCTTGACATCCTCTCCGGAGCGATTTTAGGTTGTGCTGCGGCCTATACTATTTATCGCCAGAAATATTTGGTGAATCGTTTATTGGAATTGCTTATATCCATCACCTTAAAATTGGGATTGCCATAACAAATTGTTAGATGTAGCAAACGAGACACATACATTGAGTTTTCTTCTGATCGGAGTACATATAAATCACCACGATTTTTCATTTTTAAGTTTCAGTGGTTTATGTTATTATACCTTTATCGACCACTTGCCCGGCTGTTTCCCTTTCTGCCCCTTCTTTTTTCTCTTTTGGCTTGGCTGGACGACCCGCTGGCCGGCTCAATCCCACTTGTCTCAACACGTGGTTGACGTGGCCCACACTAATTTTGACCTTGAACCGCTGCTCCAACTCTCGGCCCAGTTCCGGCCCGGTTAGCCCTTCATCTTCCCGCTTGCGTTCGTACAGCCACTCCTTCATCTCGCTGTAGGCAACGATGGGTCAGGAGATGAACCTCTTGTAATATTTTGGACCTCAACCACATCAACCGGGCTTCCTTGTTGTTGAGATTGTGTAGCAGCTAGGCTAATTTGCAGAGCAATGCGGGCATCGGCAGCTCCGGCCAGAGGTGTTTTTTCGTGCCGAATGCACTCGATAAAATGGTCAAGTTGAGCATGGTAGGCCGGGGTGAAACGTTCCTCAAACCAGGCCACCGTATCGTGCGTAACGCCCTGTGGCGTAAGCGTTAGCACCGGTGTATCTTGCAGGTAGCCAATTTTTAGCGTACCCTCTGTGCCTCGAATTTCGCAGCGAATGTCGTAACCATAACGACAATTACGGCCCGCTTCCACGTAGCCCAGTCCGCCGTTGGCAAAACGCAAATTGATGATGACCGTATCAATGTCATCAACTTGAATCAGTTCCGGGCAGGTCAGGTTGCCCCCTTCGGCATAAACCCGTGCTACCTCATCGCCCATCAGCCAGCGCAACATATCAAAATCGTGGATGGCTAAATCGAGAATCATCCCCCCGCTATTGGCGGGCGCGGCCCAATCCGGTTCGGGACAGTTGGGGTCGCGGCTTATGGCTTGAGCCACAATAGGTGTACCGATCTCTCCGGCCTCAATTTTTTGTTTAGCGGCGGCAATACCTTTGTCAAAACGGCGCATAAAGCCGACCTGAAACAGCACCCGGGCTTTTTCCACCGCCGCCAGCATTGAGTCCGTTTCTGCCAGGGTCAAGGCGATGGGCTTTTCACAGAAGATGGCTTTGCCCGCCTCCGCCGCAGCCAGCACCATATCGTGGTGGCTGTGGGTGTGGGTAACAACCAGCACCCCGTCAATGACGGGGTCGGCCAGCAGGTCGTGATAATCAGGGTAGATTTTTGTGCTGCCGACCTGCCCTAAAAATTGGGCAGCGGTTTCAGGGTGGCGGGTAGAGACAGCCGCCAACCGAGCGCCTCCCGTGTGTCTTAGCAGGTGGCGGCTATTAATTCGACCCATTCGCCCTAAACCAATTACACCAAGATTAATAGTTACCATATCTACTCCTCTACTTCTTAGTTTTTGATGACTCCATTGAAAAAACCAGGTTTTTAGTGCCCAACCTGTTGGGCACTTGTTTAGGGATAGCCAGCCATTTTACGTTCTTAGGAATGAGAATTAATTAACTTGCTCAATGTCATTGCGAGCGAAGCGAAACAATCCTCGTTTGCAAGCAGGAGATTGCTTCGTCACTATGCTCCTCGCAATGACATTGGGACAGAACCTTTGTAATTTAGCCCGGTCGTTCTCATACTCGGTACGGGTTTGTTGAGTTTCAGAATCGTCGCTGACTTCGGCGGGACTCAGGTCCAACAGTTGGCAATTTCATCTTGTTTGCTTCCCAGTCGTCTTTAATCCAGGCAAAAGTGGGATCATCGAAAGGAGGCGTGGCTCGGGCTTCGTCCAGCAGGTCCCCGGCCAGGTAGTTGAGAAAGTAGAGATTGCAGTTGGGTGCGGCGGCGGTGGAGTGAAAACCCTGCGTTACCAGCACCAGGTCACCATTGTAAACTGGCAAGATTTCATCAAAATCAGTGTCTACCCGATAGTTGCGATGCATGGCAAAACCGTAGTCCGGGTTGGTGCGGAAGTAGTAGGTTTCCTCTAGGTAGGGCGAACCCTCGTACCCATCGTGGCAGTGCGGCGGCCAGCCGGACCAGTTGCCACCCGGCACATACACTTCAAACAAAATCAATCGTTCGGCGGGCAGGGGATGAGCCAACGTGTGGACAACCTGCCGCGTGGCCGAGCCACCGCCGCGAACCTCACTTTTTATTTCGGTGGGAGCAAAGAGGCACAGCGGGTATTTGCCCTCGGCGGGCGCGCCGCCCAGCGCAAACTCGAAGTCAGCGTCGGCCTGTACGGTGATGTCGTGGCCCGGCGGCAGGTACAGCACATGGGCCATTTCAGTGAAGACGCTTGCGCGGGCCAGGTCAAACTGTTTGCCTCTCACTTGAGCTTTACCTTTACCGCCCAACGGTACCAATGCAACCTCGTTGTCGCCGGTTTGCTCGCTGTAGCTTTGGCCCGCTTTGAGGGAAACAATCTTGAAACTAAGGCTGCTCCACCCCGCCGACTCTGGGGTGACATCGATTTTTATGATTTCATTAAGATTGGGTCTAATTAAATGTTCCATTTGATCTCCTAAACTATCAGGCGCGCTTGTAGAACAAACTGTTAGTTCGTCCTACATCAAACCTTAAATTCAAAATCCACCGCGTTCTTCAATAAAATCAAGGGCTTCTTGCTCGGTGGGGAGGGCTTTGGCGCAGCCGTGTCGGGTAACCACCAGGGCACCGCAGGCGTTGCCCATTCGACCGCATTTGTACCAATCCCATCTTTTGAGGTAGCCGTAAATCAAGCCGCTGGCAAAGGCATCGCCCGCACCAACGGTATTGAGAACGTCTACGGAAAAACCAGCGGCATCAACAACATCGTTTGTTTTGGTGAAGATGCTCACGCCGCGTGGTCCACGTTTTAAGGCCAGCACATCCGGCCCCCGCGACGTGCCCAGCAGGGTTTGAAGCAACCCATCCAACTTTGTGATTTGGCTATCGCTTAAATTCTTGCCCTGCAAAACTGGGGCGGGGTCTTCAGCCAGTAGCGCGTAAAACTCTTCCTCGGTGCCGATGACCACATCCAGATGAGGCAGGATGGTGTGGATGTTCAGACCAAATGAGTGAGGGTGAGTCCATTGGTCGGGGCGTAAATCCAAATCCATAAAAGTGGTTACGCCGAGGGTGTTGCACTGTTCGGCCACAAAGAGTGTGGCATCGCGACAAGTACCTCTACTGAGCGCGGTTCCCGAAATTTGCACCACCCGGCTGTGAGCGATAGGCAGCCTAGCGGCATCATCGATGGTCAAGTGAATATCGGCGGGGTTATCGCGGTAGAAAACTAGCGGGAATTTGTCGGGGGGCTGGATGGCGACAATCGCCAATCCGGTGTGGGCATTGGGTTTGCGGGCAATGTAGTCAGTGGCGACGCCCTCATCGCCCAAGTAGCGCAGCACAAAATCGCCCACTCGATCTTGGCCTACTGCGGTAAACGCCGCCGAATTTAACCCCAATCGGCTGGTACCAATGGCAATATTGACCGGACTGCCGCCTACAGAGGTTTCAAAGCCGGTTACGTCTTCAAAAGCTGCGCCTACGTTCTGGGCAAACAAGTCCATTGAAACCCGACCTACAGTGATTAAGTCAAGCTGTTTGTAGGTCATAGGGGCGTTACCTCTTCCCAGGTGTTGGTGTCCCAGGAACGAATGATGGCAGCGTCTACGTTGGCAAAGGCGTAGGCTTGTTCCAGACTTGGTTCAAGCTGGGTGTTGTCTACAATCGATTGTAGAAAGTGGTAGGCTTCGATGCATTTCAGGTCTTCGTAGCCAAGGCCGATGCCGGGGCCGGGGTTGAAACACTCATGGAAGGGGTGATCCGGGCCGGCCAGGATGCGTACAAAGCCTTCGTGCCCTTTTGTTTCGTCCGGCAGATAAACCTCAAGTTCATTCATCGTTTCAAAATTCCATTTGACCGCGCCTTTGGTGCCGTTGATCTCAAAGGCCATTTCGCATTTAGGGCCGTAAATGGCTCGACAGGTTTCCAGCGTACCCTGCGCCCCGCCGGCAAACTGCACCAATACGCCCACGTAATCTTCGTTGGTCACTTCGCTCTTGGGGTCGTCCGGCAATCCGCGAGAAAAGTGTGTGCCACGCCCCGGAACGGGAAGAGGGCGTTCTTTGATGAAGATATGTTTGTTGCTCATCACCCTTTCAATGGGACCGACGAGGAATTGGGCCATATCCACCACATGGGGCATTACATCGCCCAAAATACCGGTGCCGGATTTTTCGACCAAGAAGCGCCAACTCAACTGGCTCAACGGGTCGCTGGCGTACATTGAAAAAAATCGCCCGCGATAGTGAGTAATTTTGCCCAGTTTGCCTTCCAGAATCAGGTTGCGGGTAAATTGAACCAGCGGTGCCCAGCGATAGTTGAGGCCGACGAAACTCAGTACGCCCGCTTCTTTGGCAGCGTGGTAAACTTCGGCGGTTTCTTCTGGGCTAACGCCTACCGGCTTTTCGCAAAAGACGTGCTTTCCGGCGGCAATGGCAGCCAGGGACGTCTCTTTGTGCATAAAATTGGGCAAGGTAATATCAACAGCTTGAATGTTGGGGTGGTTGATAACCTCACGCCAGTCGGTGGTGGATTGCTCAAAGTTGAACCGCGCTTGCGCTTCTTTGGCCCGCGATTCAACATCGTCCGCGCACATTACCAGCCGTGCCCGGATACCTTTATCAAAAAAGCGATCTACTACGGCTTTGTAGGCCCGGCTGTGTGCTGACCCCATCCAGCCCATTCCAATGATACCAATATTGATTGTTTTCATAAGATGGTCTCCTTAAAATGTTTTTATACGCCAAGGCCGCGTAAATAATCGCGGTTGCGTTGGACGGCTTCTTTGGGCGTGCCCACTATTTCTATTGCTGATCCAGTTTGCCCAGCGACCCCAACATCTCCATACTGACCTTGATTTCAGCCGCCATTGCTGCTTTACCAGCGTTCATTACATTGCGTACTTCGGTGGTATTGGGATCAATAGCTAGGGCTTTGTAGACTGCTTGCATATAGGCCCGCCGCACCCTGGAGGCCACGTTCATCTTGGCAACCCCCAACTGAATGGCTTGCTGCACTTGATCTGCCGGGATACCAGTGCCACCGTGTAGCACAATCGGAATACCCGTTTTTTCGTGGATGGCCTGCAAGCGGCCCAAATCCAATTTTGGGGTCTGCTTGTAGAAGCCGTGGGCGTTGCCAATGGCTACGGCCACGGCTTCTATCCCGGTCTCTTGAACAAAGCGGAGGACTTCTCCCACATCGCTCAAGGCTGCCTCGTGTTCGCTCACGGTCAGATCGTCTTCAACCCCCTGAATCCGGCCCACTTCGCCCTCAACCGATACCCCCACGGCATGGGCAGCCTGAACTACCGCTTTCGTTATCCGAATATTCTCAGCCAAGGGATGATGGGAGCCATCAAACATGACCGAGGTGTATCCGGCCCGAATACAGAGCATGGCCATCTCAAAGGAGTCGCCGTGATCGAGATGGAGTACAATTGGGGTGTTGTATTTCGTGGCCAAGGCCTGAGCCATACTGAAGGCAACGGTCGGGCCAAGATAGCGGGCCTCGGCCGAAGAGGTGGAAACGATCACTGGCGAGTACTCTTCGGCCGCAACGCGGATGACGGTCTCCATCATCTCTAGGCTAGCTATGTTAAATGAGCCAACCGCATAGTGACCCCCATTGGCCGCCTGGAGTAGTGGTTTCATTGGAACTAGCATTTTGTTATTTGCCTCACAAGCCAATAGATCGCAAATAAGCCCGGTTTCGAGCCGCATTTTCCTGTGGCGATCCCATACCCGGCAAAATATCTTGCTCGACCACAATCCAGCCATCGTAGTCGATTTCCCGGAGGGTTTTTAGCACCTCTGGAAAATCGACGGATCCAGTGCCTAATTCACAAAATACACCCTTGCCCACGCCGGTCGGACCATCCCACCCTTTGGCTCGGGCTTGGTCCCCGATTGCCTCATCATAATCCTTAAAATGGACGTGCCAGATGCGGTCGGCGTATTGGCGAAGTCCGGCGATTTCATCGCCACCCCCAAAACACCAGTGACCCGTGTCAAACACCAAGCCTAACAGGGTCGGGTCGGTCAACTCCATCAAGCGGGCCGTTTCCACCGGGGTTTCGACCCAGGTGCCGGTATGATGATGTATCACCGTACGTAACCCGGTCTCGTTTTTGACCGTTTGCGCGACCCTGGTGGCCCCTTGAGCGAAGGTGATCCATTGGGTTTCACTCATTCCGTGTTCGGCAGTGATGCGCCCAGTAAATTTATTGCGTATCGGGTGAGCATAGGGGTTGTCACCCAATACAATTATTGTGTCTGGCCCACCCACCTCGGCCAACAGGCGGGCCGTACGCACCGCCTCGGCCTCATTTTGGGCGTGATTAGCTTCGTCGATTAGAGAAACGCTTACCCAGGAGGCCAGGAGTTGCAAATTACGCTGAGCTAATTCAGCTCGTAACGCCGCTGGGTCCGTGGGCATAAAACCCCAGTCACCCAACTCTGTACCGGCATAGCCCGTCTGCTGCATTTCATCAAGAACCTGGGCATAGCCACCCCGATTGCCTTCAATATTTTCGATGATCCCCCATGAGCAGGGGGCGTTGGCTAATTTGATCATGACTCTCTCTTAATCTTAATAATAGAACTTCTGCAAATAAAAGCGATCTGTCTCATACGCTTCCCGCGTTGCCTGAGTTTCTGGTGTATCCGTAACTTCCGCCGGAGCCACATCCCACCACACGGCCGAGTCGAGTCCGTAGCGATGTTTTTCAACCTCGCACTCGATGAGACAAACTTGATTCTTGACCGTTCTGGCTTCGGCTAAGGCCTGATTTAACCCTGCCAAATTTGTTACCCGCCAACCGCGTCCCCCCATACTTTCTACATTTTTCACAAAGTCGATGGGCAGATAATCATCTTCTAGCCGGTTGACCGCCTCATCTCGACCCCGGAACTCGTTGCCAAAGCTGACCCCCACCCGCCCCATTTGCAATCGACGGATAATTTGGAAGCCGTGGTTGTTGATCAGGATGATCGTAACTTTTAGCCCTTCTTGCATAGCGGTAACCAACTCAGTGGGCTGCATTAGATAGGTTCCGTCGCCAATGTAGCAGTAAACTTCACCTTCAGGGCCTTGGGACATTCGCACCCCCAAACTGGCCGGAATTTCATACCCCATGCAGGAGTAGCCAAACTCAATATGAGCTTTCCGCCCTTGGCTCGTATCCCACAATTGATGAAGGTCTCCCGGCGGGCCACCCGCCGCCGCCACAATAGTGTCACCGGGCTGGGCTTGTTCGTTAACCGCGTGCAGCACCTGAATTTGGTTCATTATTTCGCCATCGTGCTGGACAAAGGCTTCGGTGGCGCACTTTTTAGCCCAGGCGACCTTTTCTTTAGCTATTTCGGCCAGATAGTCGGCTTCGGGCGAAATGCCCGCCGCTTGTGCAGCTTCGATTAAGGCGGTTAAGGCTAGTTTGGCGTCGGCAAGCAGCGGTATGGCCCCTAAACGGTGGGCATCAAAACCGCCAACGTTGATCCCGACAAACTTCACTGCGGGGTGCTGAAAGGCCGAGTGTGAGCCGGTGGAAAAGTCGGATAAACGGGTGCCGATACAGAGTACCAAATCGGCTTGGGCCATCAGATGTCCAGCCGAGATGGTCCCGGTAACGCCCGCCCCGCCAAGGGCCATCGGTGAGTCATAATCTATGGCCCCCTTGCCCGCCATCGTTTCACCAACGGGTATCCCACACGCTTCGGCAAATTGCTTTAATTGGGCCTCTGCCTCCGAGTAAATGACCCCACCCCCAGCCATGATGAAGGGCCGTTTGGCTGATTTGAGCAACGTGATAACTTCGGTTACACGCTGTAGTTCCGGGGGACGTCGCTCAATACGCCACCCCATTTTATTGAAGAAGTGGGCCGGGTAGTCATAGGCGTGGGCCTGTAAATCCTGGGGGATGGCGATGGTGCAAGCCCCTGTATCGGCTGGGTTAGTCAGCACCCGCATCGCTTCTGGTAAAGCCGTTAGCAAATGTTCGGGACGGGTAATACGGTCAAAGAAGCGACACAAGGGCCGAAAGGCATCATTCACGCTGACATCCATTGAAATAGGATGTTGTAACTGCTGCAAAACGGGGCCTTGATGACGGGTGGTGTAATAATCAGCCGGAAATAAAAGGACCGGCAGACGATTGATGGTGGCGGTAGCCGCTCCGGTCAACATGTTAGTGGCTCCTGGGCCAATAGAACTCGTGCAGGCCAAAGTTCGCAGGCGTCGATTGTCTTTGGCAAAACCGCTGGCAGTATGAACCATCGACTGCTCATTATGCGGCTGCATAAAGGTCATCGTCTCTCCCGCATCTTCTTGAAGGGCCTGACCTAAGCCGGCCACATTGCCGTGCCCAAAGATGCCAAACATGGCCGGAATAAAGCGTTGTTCGACCCCGTCGCGCTCGCTATATTGGTTGGTTAAATATTTGATGATGGCCTGAGCCATTGTTAAACGAACTGTGGGTTGATTATGTAATGGCATATGATTCTCCTTTTATAATTTAATCGTATATTACGCCAATATTTTGTATCAAAAAAATTTAGCCTATTGAGTGCGAATTCGGGACAGCCACCGCTTAGGCGACTGCCCGAATTCGCCATTCCAAGGAGGAGTCGTACACCGATTAAAACAGTCGCGTTTCAAATTGACTTCAAACCACGGTAACACTTGAAAGCTATTGATTGAAAGGGGCTACTGTTAAGACCGGAAAATACGTTAAGTCGATCTTGACCGAATGATACTCAATCAAGATGATGCACAGTGCGGGCAATGAGGGCTAAGGCATCATCAAACACTTTGGCCCCACCACATTCCGCGGCTACGGCTGCGACCCTGGTTTGATCAATGTCCATCACCGCCACGACCTGTGCCCCACAACGCGACTTGCCAAATTTCCGGCGTGACGGGTGCCCATTCCCTCGCTGCCGATCACCCCGATCTTTATTTCTTTTCATCAGGCATCCCAAATAAGCGAGCCGCGGCAAAGCGTCTAACCAAACACATCCTGAAACCGCTTGATTGCCACAATGCTATCTGCTTGCGGGAAGGCTTCCAGCCCAATTGGGCCTTCATAGCCGACGTCACGGAGGGCTTGGACGATGGTAGGGTAATTCATCTCGCCGGTTCCCGGTTCGTGCCGTCCGGGAACATCAGCGACGTGAATGTAGCCGACATAGCTGTGATAATCGCGGATGAGTTGGATCACGTTCCCCTCTTCAACTTGGGCGTGGTAGAGGTCAAGTAAAATCTTGATACGTGGACTGCCAACTTCCTCGACCAGATGCACCGCATCTTCAACGTGGGGGAGACAATATCCGGCATGATCGACTTTGAGATTTAGATGCTCCAGGCAGTAGACCAAATCGTGCTTTTCGGCAATCTCAGCAATCCGGCAGAGTCCTTTGTAGGCCGTAATCCAACGAGTGATCGGATGTTCAGCTATCGGATGAATGACCTCGCCATTTGGGCCAAGCTCACCGGTGACCAAAATCAAATCCCGACAGCGCAACTTGTTGGCTATAACAGCCGTAGCCTCTATATCAGCAATATAGGCATCCAGACCATCGGGATGAACCAGGCTACCTTGCCGTGTACCGGACATACCGTTAACGCGAATTTTGGGGTTTTCAAAAAGAGTACCCAAATCCCGATCTCGCCAGCCCCAAAACTCAATACTAAACCCAAGATTAGTAATTTTTTGGGTACGTTCGGCAAAGGGTAAATCAAGAAAAACGGTATCAGCGCAAATGGATAAGCGAAACACTACGACTCGCGTGCCCCGGTAATCAAATCCGCAATATCTTGTTGGGATAACTCACCCTGCTGATACGTACCAACTTTGACCCCTTGCCGAATAATAGTGTAGCTGTCGGACACCTGATAAATGTGATTGACGTTGTGGGTGATAAAAATAACCGGCAGGCCTTGCGCTTTGGCACTTTCGATATAGCTCAACACTTTGTTGGTTTCACCGACCGAGAGGGCCGAGGTTGGTTCATCCAGAATGAGCAACTTGGCCCCAAAGTGGATGGCCCGGCCAATAGCAATCGACTGGCGTTCACCCCCAGACATCTTGCCCACCTTTTCTTCGGCAGAGCGGATTTCAATGCCGATGTCTTGCAGCGAGTCGCGGCACTGTTGGCGCATTTCGGCCCGATGCAACCATTTGATGGGTCCGATGTTTGTCACTAACTCCCGACCCAGGAAAAAGTTACGCCAGATGCTCATTAGGGGAATTAAGGCCAAGTCCTGGTAGCACGTTTCGATGCCAAACGCCCGTGCATCCGCCGGGGAGTTGATGGTCACCTTCTGCCCATCCATATAAATTTCACCGCTGGTCAAAGAATGAACCCCGGTCAATACCTTGATCAAGGTTGATTTTCCGGCCCCGTTATCTCCCATCAAGGCCCGTACTTCTCCCTTACGCACCGTAAAATCTATGCCGCGTAAGGCCTCAACCGTGCCAAAGCGTTTGACGATATTTTTCATCCGGATCACAATGGGTCGTTCTTGTCCGTTTTCTGACATGGTAACGTCTCCTACTGCTAAAAATTTGTAACGCGGATAACCTACGGGTTAGCAATCCGTTTTACAATTATTTCTAAACTGTTGTTACTAAGATGTAGACCGGCTGCGCAGGTAGTTATTAAAAACAACCGCACCAATAATGGTGACCCCCACCACAGCGGGAAAGTTATCGGGTGGAATGAAGGGGATTTTTAGTAAAATTACACCGGAACGTAAGACACTGATCATCAAAATCCCAACCAAAGCCCCCCAGACGCTTCCGTAGCCGCCGGTCAGCAGGGTCCCACCAATTACCGAAGCGGCAATCGCGGTCAATTCAACGCCAGCCTGCTCGGCCACCCGCACGCTCTTAAATTGGCTAAAGCCGATGATACCAGACATCCCGGCCATCAGGCCACTGATCACAAACGCTCGCACTTTTGTCCGATTGGTGCGTACTCCTTGGGCCATGGCCGCGCCCAAACTACCGCCCACCGCAAAGAGATGATTACCAAAACGGGTACGGACAAGTATAAGCTGGAAGATAAAGGTCATCAACAGGAGCCACAGCGTGGCCGTTCTAAAATTGCCGGCCCCTAAGAAATCATTTAATAGATCAAAGCGTCCGTTAAATACATCATAAATCGGCAGGTCTTCAATCGTCTGGAACAACACTCCGCCAGCCACAATCCAGACAACCCCTCTAAAAATTTGTCGGGTTCCCAGGGTCACGATAAAGGATGGGATATTGGTTGAAATCAAGATTAACCCATTGATTAACCCCATCACGGAAGGAATCAGCAGAGCAAACAGAATGGCAAGCGTGATACTCCCCCCAGCCACAGGTAACCCATACCAATCCAACCAACGAACGATGACCGACTCTTCCCCGGTCGAAATCGTACCAAAGAGATACCCACTCATCGCAATCATCGGCGCGATCGACAAATCAAACTCACCGGCAATCATCAATTGCGTAATACCGATAGTCACAAACCCTGAAATTGAAACGGCCGTAATAATCCCTGAAGCGGTTCGCCATGAGGCAAAATTAGGCACAAAAATCAAGAATAATACATACACGAAAATAAGCGTGATCAGCGGCCCAAAGACGGGAGACGTTGCAAATAGGCGTAAAATTTTCTTATAGAGGGTGTCATTTTTCATAGTATCCCCTCCCCTAGACAATGCTAGAAGTTACACAGTTGCCAAGAGTTGTTGTATTTTGTAGCACAAATTGCTAATTTGTGGCCTGAAATCAACCGACAATCTACGTAAGTTAGCAACTTGTGCTACGAACTAAGTAACTCATAACTTAATATTTTGATTGCAAAACTGGCTGATCTTTTTCAGGAGTCCAGAACATTCTGGACTCCTGAAAACTCAAGATTTAGCGGAACTCACCAGCCAACGATTCAACCGTTGACAGGTTATTCAAGGTTACAAAGCCAGGGCCAGTAGGGGTCACCGGTAAGGCCGGAACGATACCTTGGCGAACCAAGAGTTGCAATGCTTGAACCCCACCGTACCCTTGCAGGAAGGGTTGCTGGTCGATGCCAAACATGGTGAAGCCACTGGCGATGTTGGCATTGATTTCATCACCGAGGTCAAAGGTGCCGTGGCTGATGTCATCAGCCGTGAGCCCTTCATTTTCGACAAAGGCGTAGAAGGGGCTGGCCGCGTTTGGACCCAGAGTCATCCAGATGTCGGTGTCAGGGTTGGCGGCAAAGTAGTCGCCGATGATGGTGGTTGACTCAGCCGGATCATCAGTAATGGCCAACACTTCGGCTTCGATACCTTTCTCAGCCAAGGCATCGGTAAAGCCCTGGCAGCGGGCATCCAGACCGGTGTGACCGACTTGCTGGTTGAGGCAGACACCACGGCTTCCGCCATTGGCAATCAAACGTAGACCGCCTAGATAACCACCTTGGTACTCATCTTGACCCAGGTAGGTCAGATAGGGGATACCATCGACAAGGGGGCCGGAGCCAGCATTGTAGGCGATAACCGGAATACCGGCATCAATCGCACTGTTGATCGGATCAGCAAAGAGAATCGCGTCGGTCACGGTCAACATGATGCCATCGGGTTGAGCGGCCACGGCTTGCTCGATCAAGGAAGCGGTTTTGTCTAGATCAAACTCATCCGGAGCCAGGATTTCAACATTGACGTTCATATTGGCGGCGGCGGTGTTGATCCCGTTTTGGACCACACACCAGAAGGAGTCCCAGGAACATTCAGCGTGCTGCACAGCAATAATATTCACAGCGGCATTCGCATCGGGCTCATTAGCCAAGGCGGCGGCATCCACAAACCCCGGGCCGGTCGCGGTGACGGGCAGAGCAGGCAAGATACCGTAACGAACGATCATGGCCAAGGTGCTGACCCCACTGTACCCTTGCAGGAAGGGTTGCTGGTCGATCCCAAACATGGTAAGACCACCCGTGATATTGGCGTTGATTTCATCGCCTAAATCAAAGGTTCCGTGGGTAATATCATCAGCCGTGAGCCCTTCGTTTTCAACAAAGGCGTAGAAGGGGCTGGCGGCGTTCGGCCCGAGAGTCATCCAAATGTCAGTGCCAGGGTTGGCGGCGTAGTAGTCACCAATGATGGTGGTTGACTCAGCCGGATCGTCAGTAATGGCTAACACTTCAGCTTCAATGCCTTTCTCAGCCAAGGCGTCGATAAAGCCTTGACAGCGGGCATCCAGACCGGTGTGACCGACTTGCTGGTTGAGGCAGACCCCGCGTGTCCCGCCATTGGCCACCAGACGCAGACCACCGAGGTAACCCCCTTGGTACTCATCTTGACCCAGGTAGGTGTAGTAGGGGATGCCATCTTTGAGGGGACCAGACCCAGCGTTGTAGGCAATGACCGGGATACCGGCATCGATCGCGCTGTTGATCGGATCGGCGAAGAGCACCGGATCGGTCACGGTCAACATGATGGCGTCGGGTTGCGCGGCTACAGCTTGCTCGATCAAGGAAGCAGTTTTATCCAGATCAAACTCATCCGGGGCCAAAATGGTTACGTCAACACCGTTGTCCGCCGCTCCCTGCTCGATTCCGGCCTGTACGGTACACCAGAAGGAGTCCCAGGAACATTCGGCGTGCTGTACGGCAATGATCGAAATAGTATCGCCGCCACCACCAGAGGAGGCACTCGCGCCACCACCGTCAGATAAGGTTTGAGCCGCGGCTTCTGAACTCGGAATACAGAGCTTCCAGCCCGGTTCAATCACATCCGCGTTATCAATTTTGGCATAACTATCGTCTTCACCGTTGGCGGCGTTGGTCGCATCTACAATCGCCGGGAAGGCTAAAACATCGCCGAAAAATTTATCGGCAATTTTTGACAGCCAGTCATCGGCCTGAACTACCACATTCTCTTCACAACCGCCAGCTTGGGCCTGTACAACTGTTGGTTGCGGAACAAAACTAGCAACAAAGGCTATAGCTAACAACATAGTAAACAACTTTTTCATAATTAACTCCTCCTTAGATTAGTAACTTTTTTGGAATTTGAGCACTGCTTTTTGGGAATAGGTTCCATATCTAAATTGTTTACTTAAAGACACCTCCTTCTAATGAAATAGTAAATAGTAATTAGTAATTCGCATTTAGGATGCGTCACTCATCACTAGTGCAGTGTCAACCACTCTGTGACGAATTCAGATGCTAATGACACTGCTTAAGTGTTCTGTCATTGCCGTTTGAACTCGTCAAACCACTCTTGACAGAACACTAGTCACCTATAACTTAACTCGTTTTACTCAGATAAGTACTTGAAATCACGGCCAAGATCAGGATAAAGCCAATCGTGGCCTGGAATAACTGCACCTCGACGCCAATCAAAATCAAGCCCTGTTCGACCATCTGCAAAAGAACGATGCCAACTGCAGCCCCGATAATCGTACCGTACCCGCCCGTTAACCAAATGCCACCAATAACGCAGGAGGCCACGGCAATGAGTTCCCAGCCTTCGCCTCGCAGCGGGTCAACAGCCGGACGAGAGGCGACCTGAACCAAACCGGCAAAGCCAGCCAAAACAGCGGTGATAACAAAGTTAGTAACTACGATCATATTGGTCCGCACCCCTTGAGCCAAGGCGGCGTCGCGATTGCCACCAGTGGCATAAACCCAGCTTCCATAACGAGTGCGGGTCATAACGATGGCGGCAATAATGACAATCAGGAGAAACCAAAAGACGGCTACACGGGCATTACCGGCCGGGGATCCCAAATTATTGATGAAGTCAATATCCCCATTGAGAAAGGTAAAGAAAGCGGGTCGTTCGCCGGTATAACGGGCTACATTGCCCCCACCCAAGGCCCGGACAATACCGCGATAGGCCAGTAGCGTTCCCAGCGTGGTGATAAAGGAGGGAATGCCAGTTTTGATCACAATCCAGCCGTTGATAAAACCAAGCCCGCTACTCACAATCAAAGCAATCAAGGCCGCGGGGATAACTGGCCAGCCGCCTTCGATCAATAGGACAAAAACAAAGCCGGATACCGCCAGAATTGAACCAACGGATAGATCAAACTCCCCCGAGATCATCAGCATGGCCACCCCGACCACAAAAATCCCTTTGATGCTGGCGATGGTTAAAATATTGGTGATAGAAATGAGGGAGAGAAAGTTATCAGCCCGCCAAACAAAAAAGGCAAAGATAACAAAAAAACTGATAAAAGCAACGGCTTCGGGAAAGTCAGCCAATCTGGCCCGCAATTGCGTCCAGGTATTGGTTTGTTTGGTTCCTATTACGGCTTCGGTCATAGGCACTCTCCTTAGTTTATTAGGGGCAAAAGGATAAGCCACATTCTAATTAAGATAGTATTTCCCGCTTATTGTAGGCGGGGTGGCAATTTCTACTCCAAACGGCAAATATTTATCATTGCTGAAGAGAAACACTACTATACTGCAAAACTATGCACACGTGTGCATAGTTTTGCAGTATATAACTATGTTTTTAAAATGTCAAATTAATGTTTTTATTTATTCTTTTATTTTTTAATAACGTAGGGGTATGGGTTTGACAAGCAGTACTATTTAACAGGGTAGTGTTGGATGAACAAATTATGTCAGATCAAAGCACTGGTGGTGAAAATATCCACAAAATTGGTAAAAAAATGGACACTGCAGAGATTTCTCGCAAACTACGCTCGAAATGACATGTTCTTGCACCATTGATTTCCCTCAATACCCTGTCAAATAGAGACCCCCTACGTGACCAAGTTTTATTTTCCCCTTCCCCTTCACAAACCCATCACACATCCTTGACACCCCTATTAACTTATGCTAAACTGCATCACATCAATGCACACGTGTGCATTGATTGAGAGGTGGGACACTATGCCGGTTACAATTAAGGATATAGCTAAGATAGCTGGTGTATCTCATACTACCGTATCCCGTGCGCTCAAAGGGCATGCAGCTATTAGCGCTAAAACAACCGAACGTATTCAGGAGCTGGCCAAACTGATGGGCTACACACCCAACACCGTGGCCCAAAGTCTGTTCAGCCAGCGAACCAACACCATCGGTATGGTCATCACCACCATTGCCGACCCGTTTGTTTCCAAAGTGGTCGAAGGGGTGGAAAGTGTGGCCCAAGCCGCTAGCTACAGTCTTTTTTTGGCAAATTCCAATAACAATCCCGAACAAGAAGTGGCGGTGGTTGAAACCCTCCACCGCCGCCGGGTCGATGCCATTATTATCAGCGCCTCGCGGGTTGGTAAGCTATACCGTTCACAGCTTGACCAAATTCAGGTGCCTATTGTCCTGATCAACAATCAAGAAGAGGGCGAATATCTGCACTCGGTGACAATTGATGATGTGCAGGGGGCACAGTTAGCCATCAAGCATTTAATTGAATTGGGCCACCGTCGGATTGGATATTTAGGGATTCATAATCATCCAAAATCAAATAAATGTCGTTTAGAAGGGTATCAACTTGCTCTCGAACGGGCCAATATTGAGTTTGAGCCAGCCTTGGTTGTTCAACTAGAGACAACCTACGCTGAACGCGGAAAAAAGGGATTGCCCTTATTTTTAGAAGCTGGAGCTACAGCGGTCTTTTGTTATAACGATACCACCGCAATCGGCTTGTTGACCGCCTGTCGAGAGCAAGGGCTTGTTGTCCCAGACCAACTCAATGTGGTCGGTTTTGATGATATTGAATTTGCCCAGTATGTTACCCCCTCCTTGACTACAATTTCACAACCTCGCCTAAAGTTGGGACAAATTGCCATGACAATGACCCTTGATTTACTTAAAGGCAAAACCATACAAGACCAGGTCTTATCTTGCAGATTGGTGACCCGTGAGTCAACCAGTCACTTAAATTAATCTTTTGTCACTAACAACTAACTACTAATAGCTAACTACTACAGCATCAGAGAAGTTCTGATCTGTAGGTTCATGTCATTTCGAGTGAGGAACGAGCGAGAAATCCCCACTATGGTAAATAGGTTAACCTCTACCTCAGCTCACTAAAGGCACATTTAGGCCAGCTACCACTATTTTTAGGGGGACAACTGGGGATTGCTTCGCTTCGCTCGCAATGACATGGTTTACGTGTCAAATTTTACCTGATGGTGCACTACTAAAAGGGATTTATCAGCGATGATACAAAAAGTCAATGTGGGACTTATTGGAGTCGGACGAATAGGCTGAGTTCATGCTAAAAATTTAGCTTATTGGAGAAGCCGGGAAAACTGCTTTACAATGCCAAGACATCTCAAAAGTTGCGTTCTCATTCTGTTTTTAGGATAGGGTATTGCTTTTATGGTTCAATTATAAAAAGATTGATCCGCCCGCCATGATCCGAAGCGTATAAAATTCGGTTGCCGTCCCAACTCCAGGTGGGGTGGCAATGGCTGGTTTGGGTATGCCACGATGTTTTGTGGTTGCACAACACGTCAAGCGTCGCCTTCTGGCCAGAGATGTCAATCAACACCAGGTCATCCACATCATCGCCAACCAAAATGGAGTTATCGGGATTGGCGTGGTAATGGTTGCAGTAATAGGGCATATCAATGCGCTTGATTAATTTTCCGTTGCGGTCAATCAGCCCCACAAAGGGAATCATATCATTCTCATTAACGGCTACTTCTGTGACAACGGCCTGGGTACGGTCAGAGGTGATGGTTCCATCGTGGTTGGGGCCGCGGTCGTCAAAAAACACGTAGCCATCTTGAGTCCAGAACTCATGTCCAATTGAGTCTTCTTCTTTTTGGCGGAAACAAGGCTTAACCGCATGGGCGGCAAAATCAAGAAACCACATACGCTGCGTAACCAGATTCCACGGCCCTTCGTGGCAAAATGTACCTAGCGTGCTGTCATCGGGGCAAAATTGAAAGTGCCCCAGCCAGTGGGTGTCTTTATGCACATCAAGCCAGCCAGAGCCGTCGAGGTAGGCCAGGGTAATGCGTCCAGCTTTGATGTTGTAATAACTGTCTTTAAAACCGGTGTAGTTTGGGCCGCGAGGCACATCAACGGTTTCATTTCTGGCAAAGGCAATGTAACGCCGATTAAAGGCTATTGACGGTGCGCCAACGCTAAAGTTTCCGGTTTCTTCATACACCACCGAAATCTCACCGCTTTCAGGGTTTAGTTTTTTAATTTTGTTGCCAGCAGCGTAGACCACTATTTGACTGTCGGGCGTTTTGGTGACATGACTAACGGGGTCGCTTTCATCAGTTAGCTGCACAATTTCGCCGCTGCCCAAATCTAAACTGAAAAGGTTGTAAAGTGGGTCATCAGCCGGTGCTTTGTCTTTGCCCGAGGCTCGGTCGGAGCGAAAGATGATACGGTTTTGCTTTGTGTCATAAGAATTCTCGGTGAAATAAAGATGAACGTTGTTGGCAGTTGAGGTGAGCTGCTTGATGGTACGTCCGGTTTTTTCATCTTTGAATTCGCTCATTTCTGAGTTCCATTTTTTGCCAATCATTGTATTAATCTCCCTTTCTGAAGAAAATTGGATAAATATTGATTACTATGTGTTTTAACATAATCAGTAACTAATGCCTCAGGTTTAACATTTCCGGCTAAAGCAACAGGCTGCCGGGCTTGAGTCAGGTTATTGTTATTAAGGAAAATCTCTGCCGTATCTTCTCCCGCCAACTCTAAAAAGATTCCGGTTCCAACTGTTGGCCAACAATTATGGATAAAAGCGTTGCTGATATTCTTTGCTTCAACAAAGGCAACATCTAATCTGGGGGTGCGGGTAGTAACCGCGCTCAGTTCAACATTAGCCACATCAATTAACTTGAAACCTGCACCGTTTTGGTGGGCGATTTCCACATTGTGAAATCGCAGGTCTTGAACGCTGTTGGCGTAGAAACCGACTTGCTGCATCGGAGCTAAATTGGGGGCCATGGCCGGGATACCAGCTTGGGCATCGGGGGTCATCGAAACAGAAACATCATTAAAGGAGATGTCTTTAATAGGCATTTCCGGAAGGCCGTAGATAAAACCGGCTGCATGTTCAACCTCATAGGCCGTAATATGGTTAAAATGAATGTGCTGGAAACGAGGTGTGCTTGCAGTGACCGGATTCTGTTGCTTGTCGAACAGTGCTTCTGACTCCCAATTGCCGTCTCCAGAGTAGAACAGGTTCAAAATAAAGGGACACAACACTTTTTCCATAACAACGTTGGTTACTCGAATATTTTCAACCACCCCGCCGCGTCCTCGCCGTGATTTGAGTCGAATACCCCGATCCGTACCAATGAAGACGCAATTTGAAATGGTTACATTTTTTACGCCGCCACTCATTTCGCTGCCAATAACCACCCCGCCGTGCCCGTGAGCCATAGTGCAGTTGGTGATGGTGATATTTTCGCAGGGAACCAGGCTGGCCCGGTCTTCATTTTCTATGCCCGATTTGATGGTAATGCAATCATCACCCACATCGATGTGACAATTTGAAATATGCACATAGCGGCAAGAGTCGGGATTAATGCCATCGGTATTGGGTGAGTTGGGTGGGTTGATAATGGTCACTTTGTCAACGGTGACATTTTCACAACGCACCGGGTTAACTGTCCACGCGGGCGAATTGGTGAGAGTGACCCCTTCAATGAGGACATTTTGGCAATCGGTAAAGCCAATTAAACGTGGTCGGGCATATTGGAGCTTCTTTTCTCGAAACGGTTTCCACCAAAAAGCACCGCTGCCATCAATGATCCCCCGGCCCTGCAGCGCAACATTGTGTAAATTTTGCCCGGTAATGAGGGGGGCATAGACCTGTTGCTGTTTTCCTTCCCAGCGGTCTTCGATAATCGGGTAGTCGTCAAAATCTTCATTTCCCAACAACACGGCCCCGGCATCCAGAAACAGAGTGATATTGCTTTTGAGCGAGATTGAACCAGTGATATAGTGACCAGCCGGCACATAAATGGTGCCGCCGCCTACTTGGCTGCAAGCATCGATGGCGGCTTGAATGGCACTGGTATTAGATGTGTGTTGATTGCTGATTGCGCCGTAATCTATAATATTGAAATTTGATCGTGTTTGAGATTTCCGGAATTCTGACCGCATTTCTTTACACCGCTCTGGTATTATCTGTTAGTTGAAACTTTCCATTTCCAGGCTGGCCATGATAAAGGGGCCAACACCTTTTTCATCATCGGTTACCACGTTTTCTTTAAGATAGTATTCAATCGAACCGTTGCGGTATCGGTCCAACCCGGCAACCCGACAAATCCAATGCAGATGGGCCAGGCCATGGCTGTCAAGATCAATGAACTTATCAAGGATGCCCTGGTATCCCTTTCTGGCTACTGCCAAATAAGAATCGGCAATATAACCTTTACGAACGGCCTTGGCCAGGGCATATACTGTCATACATGAAGCTGAAGCTTCCAGATAGTTCCCCGGCAAATCGCTTCGATCAAGAACCTGCCACCACACCCCGGTTTCGGGGTCTTGCACAGCGGTCCACGACTTAGCCGCCCGTTCAAAGACCTCGATAACGGCCTCTCGTTGGGGATGATCTTCCGGCAAGAAGTCCAGCACATCCACAATGGCCATCATATACCAGCCATAGGCTCGCCCCCAGAAATTGGGAGATTGTCCCGTTTCCGGATTGGCCCAAATCTGGTTCCGGCTTTCATCCCAGGCGTGATACATGAGGCCAGTTTTTTCATCCCGGGCGTGGGAGGCAGCCACCAAAATATGGCGGGCCACCTTGTCAAAGCCTGCTGGTTCATCAAAGGTGTGGGCAAATTCGGCGTAAAAGGGGCCAGCCATGTAAACGCCATCTAACCAAATTTGGTGGGGATATTTCAGTTTGTGCCAGAAAGCGCCATCACTGGTACGTGGTTGGGTTTGCAATTGTTTGCGTAGCAGATATGCCGCTTTTTTGTACGACTCGTTGCCGGTGGTTTGGTATAGAAAGAACAAAGTTTTGCCCTGATTAATTTGATCCAGGTTGTAGTCGTCCAAAAAGTAAGTTTTTATCGACCCATCGGGCTGGATGAACTCATCCATATTGCGTTTGATGTAGTCAAAGTAGCGCTGGTTCTGCGTCTTAAGATAAACCTGTTTGATGGCACTTAAGGCTACACCGGCTTCGTAATGCCATCTGTCCATCAACAAGGGCCTCCTGATCATAATCGACTCGGCCATCCGTACCGACCAGTCGCCCTGAAAATCGCGTAATGTGGATTGAGATTGCATAGTTATGATCCTTTTTTATTGGTTCCGTCAGGTTTGGTTCAAGAGTTCTTTAGAAAATCCTCACGCAAGGGGGTGAAGCAATCTACCAAACGGACGTGTTCGGTTAAGCGCTGAATAGTGTGAGGCTTACCGGACGGAACCAAAAATACGTCCCCCGCCTCCAATCGTGTTTCTTCACCATCTAAAATGAACAGAATTTCTCCCTCGGCCACATAGCAGACTTGCTCATGGGGGTGAGAATGGGGCGGATCCGGTTCAGATGTGGGGCCATCATTAAAATCAATGGTAACAATCATCAGGTTGTTAAGATATCCTATCCGGCGTTCCACACCCTCGGCAATCTGTTCTGCGGGGGTTTCACTGTATTTTTGGGTTGCCATTTAACTCTCCTTCAAAAGTAACTCAATTGTTTCAACTATCTGTCAGCATTCAACTCGGCTTCTGCCCGTTCAATTAAAGCGTACATATAGGCGATGGCATAGGCAGTGCCGCCGCCTTGCGCATAGTCACCGCCAAATTGAGGTGTATGATCCAAAATCATTGTGCCGTCATAACCAATTTCAACAAAAATCTTCATAGCCTGATACATGTCCATATAGCCGTTGTCCAAAAAAGTTTCCACAAAATAGGGCATTGTATCGCTAACGTTGCGGAAGTGGACAATAAAAATTTTGCCCTGCTCATGGAAATAGCGGATGGCCTGCAGCATATCGCCAAAAGCATCACCGCCTTCCAGCCAGCAACCGGTGCAAAACTCCATGCCCAGGTAGGGGCTGTTGGCAAGGTCAAAGGCTCGTTTGTAATCGTCAAAGCTGTGAATCAGGCAGGGTATGCCGCCCAGGGATTCGGCGGGGGGATCGTTGGGATGAAGGGCCAGGCGGACATCGGCCTCTGCGGCAACTGGCAAAACTCGTTTGATAAAATACTTAAAGTTATCCCAAATTTCTGCCTCGGTATATTCGCGACCGTGCGTCAGCGGACGCTGTTTCATCTCCTCCATAGCTACCCGGCGGGCCACCGCGCCTCGGCTTTTGCCAGGTTCGGAACTCCACACCCGCGACGGTTCCCAGGTAAAGGTGGTGGTGTGAATACCGACCCGGCCCAAACTGCGAATAAACGTTTGAAACTGCTCAATGACTTCATCTCTGCCGGAAAGAGCAAGATGTATTTTGTCGGATTTGGCCAGATTATAATTTCCGGCGTTGTACAAGGTTAACCCGGCATCGGCTACGTTTTGGCGTAAATTTGCCAGAAAATCGTAATCTCGCTGGTCTGCGTTAACCCAGGTGTAGACATGGTTTAGGCCAAGTTGTTTGGCAAATAACAGTTGGTCATCGTTCGGCTGAGGGTCAATGAGCATTGAAAGTTTGATTTTTGAGATTATTTTTTCTGTATTACTCATTTAGATTGTTATCCTTCTGTAATTAGAATTTTGCCCAGATTTTGGCCGGCCTTCATGCTTTGCAAGGCTGTTTCCAAATCTTCCAGACCACGGGTATCGCTAATCAATTTTTCAACATCAAACAGGTTGTTTGCCACAATATTATGCAACATAATAACGGTTTTTTTGAAATCGTTGAGGCTATAAACCCGACTGCCGATAACTGTTAATTCTTTAAAGATAAGGTGGTTGATGTTAAACTGCGGTACCCCCGCCGGAAAACCAACCGGCACAATGGTTCCTCTAATTTTGCAAGCCTCTGTAGCCAGCAACAGCCCCGACTGCGAGCCAGATACCTCAAAGACAACCTCAAAACCGGTGCCGTCTGTTAATTCGTTTATGCGGGCCGGTACATTCTTTTGAGTGGGGTTGATGGCCGTAAAGCCAAGTTCTTGTATCAAGGCCACTCTATCCGGGTTGATTTCTGAGATAACCACTTGACCTGCGCCGCTAATTTGGGCCACCATGCCTATAATGATGCCGATAGGGCCACCGCCGATAATGAGCGCGGTATCGCCATTTTTTAGTCCAGCCCGTTGGTTTACGTGAAAACCAACGGCAAAAGGTTCGGTTAAAACAGCCACTCTATCGGGCAGGGCAGCATCAACTTTTATCACTTTTTCAACCGAGGCTTTAAGGTACTCGGCAAAGCCACCATTGGTATGAATGCCAATAATGTTGAGGGTTCGACACACATGCCAGTTTCCGCTTTGGCAAGCCTCGCACAGACCACAACTTATGAGTGGTTGGGCCACAACCCTGTCGCCCACGGCAATGTCTGTTGAGCTTTGTGGCTTTATGTTTTCTACCACGCCCACAAACTCATGCCCCATTACCAACGGTTTAATAGCGGTAGGGTGATGGCCCTGATAAACATGTAAATCTGAGCCACACACACCAGCATATTTTACTTTGATGAGACATTCTCCCGCGGCTATTTCCGGCATGGGAATGTCTTGAAGTTCAATATTTTTCCATTCGGTTAACATTGCTGCTTTCATTTTGATACACTCCTTAAAATTTGGCTATCTAAACCGAGATACCGACTGCCACGGGTCTGGATTTCGGCCTAATTTTTCTTTAACTTCGTTGGTTGTGGTTGTCAATTCATCAATAACTTCAGGCGGTAATTTCAGATCACCAGCCTGTGCTGTTTGCTTTACTTGGGCCGGCGTCCGTGCGCCTGCAATAACCGCTGATACCCCAGGCTGGTGGAGTAACCAGGCCAGGGCAACCTGGGTCATTGGCTCGTTAATCCGGTCACATACCCCCTGAATTTTATCGAGTGCGGTAAATACTTCTTTCTCACAACCGGCTTCACCATGGCGAATCTGGGGCCGGTCTGTTGAAAAGATTCTGGTGCGTGCCCGACCCTGGGGGAATTGGTCTGCCGATGCGTATCGCCCGCTAAGAAGCCCTTGTTGCAAAGGGCTGTAGCACAAAATCCCTACCTTTTCAGCAACACACTTTTGGCTGATTTCGTACTCAATGCCTCGCCACAGCAGACTATAGGGTAACTGATTTGTCTGGCAGCGGTTAAGCGCCATAAAGTCTGACAGATCACCTACCCCAAAGTTAGACACACCAATAACTCGTATCTTGCCTTGCTCTTTTAAGCGTTCAAGAGCCGCAATAGTTTCAGCCAGCGGTACCTCTCGGCTGGGCCAATGAATTTGATACAGGTCGATATAATCTGTATTAAGGCGTTGTAAACTTCGCTCGCAGGCTTCTTGAACTTTTTGGGCCGACATATTTGCCCCACTTACCTTGGTGGCAACAATGGCCTTATCTCTGCGGTCGGCCAGAGCCTTACCCAATACTGTCTCTGAGTAATCATCGTCGCGGTAGCCCTCTGCCGTGTCAAAAAAATTTATACCGACATCCATAGCCGCATGAACCGTAGCAATCGACCCGGCCTCATCCTGCGGTCCCCAATTTACGCCACCAGCGAAAATCCAGCAGCCCATAGCTATGCGAGATATTGAAATATCGGTTTTACCAAGTTTTGTGTATTTCATCCTGATTTTCAACTCCTGATTTTAATACTTTTTAGAAAATAAGGGCGAAATCCGGCACACACCGGTCAATTGGCAATGTGCCGGATTCGCCCAACCAAGGAGGAGCTTGTACGCCAGCCAGTTTTATAGAACCTGCTCCAGATATACATCAGAAAGGGGACTGTAAATGTTGGGTTCTAAGACCAACTGGTTTGCACACAGTATTTTAGTACTCTCTCAAGTGTATGCGGTGGTTAGTTTCAAGACTCAGATAAGTTGTGAGCAATAACCATCAGCTTTATTGCTTAGTGCGAGCCACGGCAGCAAATAGATCAAACACGCATCTCTCTGAGAATGTCCAGTATCATCGGAATAGACTCTTTCCATCTGACCGGCAGGGCTTCTGATACTTCAAATGCCAGTCGCCGACCATCAGGGGCTGCCTGTTCAACCAGATCCATCAGAAACTTCCGCAATTCTTTTTTGGGAAGATCGTATGCCGAGACATTAATGTTGCACCAGAACAGCTTGTCTGGCCAAACCGCACGACACTCGGCCAATGTTTGATCTCCCTCCGGCGGGGCGGTCAGGGACTCGATGACATCGATAGGAGCGCGGGCAATGGCATCCCGGCAACGCATCGTCCGGCCATCGTAGTGAGAACCAATCAGCTTGCCTGCGTCATGCAAAATCGGGAAGTATTGCTCGTAAACTGGCAATAGAAATTCCTTGTAGCGTTCCGGGCCTAATGTTTCAGCGGTAAAATTCTCCAGGTTTGAAACAAAACGACCTGGCCCCTGGGCTGCAATTTCCACTTTTTGACCAAAATTTTTCAGCAAGGCATCATAGAGCTGCTGTACTTCTTCTTCAAAATCAAACAGGTGAAAACTGAATTTTTCCAACCCCGCATAATCTACCAAAATTTCTTGCAACGGGGTCCGGCCTATCATCGACCAGGCCACCGCGTGTGGTCCAATCTCATTTTCTTTGGCTTCAAAAGTGTCGTAATCAGGTAATATCTTGCTGTTTTTAACGATGTGGGTCATTACCCGATAATCTTCAGCAGTTTCAATCCAATATTTCTGCTGCCAGTCGTTTGCCCATTCTGCCCAGATTTCGCCCACCGATGTTTGTTGTACCACACGCCGAATGCGGTTCCCATTTTTTTGGTACTCGCGTTCAACAGTGTTGAGATCCCGCGTTTCCATTTTGAATGGATACCATTTGTAGGTAATACCAAGGCCGGCTTTAAACAGCGAATCCCAGGCGGGATCACCTTTGGCATCACGTACTTTGGTGTGATAAATTGTGTATGGAATTTGCTCCGGCCGTTCACTCGACCAAAATAGTTCCAGTTGCTTCCGGATGTTCACAAGCTGTTTCTTCCGTTATTCGATCATAAAGCATCAATATTAATAAAGGCTGTATTCCACCCTTACTAGAAAAGCCGGGAAAGCCCCTGGTTTTTAGACAGGGGATGAAAGGCCAGAATCTTAGCTTTATCATAAGCTCAATCCGGCTTTTCTTTAAGAAAAACCCCATTGAGCGTTAAGG